>Ga0302215_10000919_pt1 | contig 21332 bp, 16 predicted proteins | sample II_Fen_N3_1_FD_194580 | JGI IMG/M metagenome (GOLD analysis project Ga0302215, IMG submission 194580) | Peat permafrost microbial communities from Stordalen Mire near Abisko, Sweden - II_Fen_N3_1 | ecosystem: Environmental > Terrestrial > Soil > Wetlands > Permafrost | place: Sweden: Abisko... | reverse complement strand
TTATTTGACCGATGTAAAAACAATTGAGGAGAAGTCCATTCAGCAGCTTCAAAATCTGAAAATTTTAATAATTAATGCTCTGCGACCGGCAAAACATATTGCGCATTTATCACTGGATGAGGCTTTAGAACTGGCTGAAAGAATAGGAGCAAAAGAAACATATTTTACTCACATGAGCCATGATATGGGACTTCATGACGTTGTAAATCATAGTTTGCCGGATCATGTTCAGTTGGCTTACGATGGATTAACGCTTAATTTTTAAAAAGAAACATTTAAATAAGGAATTGCTTTTTTTGCAAGAATATGAAACCGCATAATTTAAAATTCATTCTTCTGGCTTTTGGAATTGTTTTCCTTTCATCTTGTACAAGCTTGATGTACACCACTCTCGATGTGTTGCGACCTGCAAAAGTTGTTTTTGCCGCCGATGCCAACAATTTATTGATTGTAAATAATACCATCACCCAACCCGCAAATATTGGTCACACCACAACACTTTTAAATAAAGATCCTAAAAATATTGCTTTATCAACTGATAGTCTTGCGATTTTTTGTTTAGGTGCATTAACTGAAGATATTGATGGAAAGGATTTCTTTTCAACTGTTAAGTTTGAACCAAATTCTATAAATTCAGATTCAAATTTTGATTTGCTAACTCCGTTGAATCGTTTTGCTGTAAAGAATTTATGTTTGTCACATAATTCTAACGTAGTTTTATCGCTCGACAAAATCAAGGTAAATGACGATTTATCTGAATATTATCTGACCGAAACGAGTTCTTATTTGGCTGCCTTGGAATTAAAATTTGAAACAACCTGGAGCATTTATTATTTGAATAATGAAAAAGTAACTTCAGTTCAATTCAAAGATACAGCTTATTGGGAATCAGAATCATACACGAGAAAAAATGTGTTGATTAATTTGCCTAAACGGGCTGATGCATTAATCGATGGTGCGTTAAATGTGGGTCATAAAACGGTTGATCGGTTTATTCCATATTGGGATAAAGTTGATCGCTATTTTTTTAATTCCGGTAATAAATATATGAAACTTGCAATGGATTCGGTTTATGTGAAAAATTGGGATTCTGCAATTTCCAATTGGGAAAAAGTATTTGAAAAGACAAAAAGCCCTTGGATTCAGGCTCAGGCAGCAAATAATATAGCCATTGCTTATGAAATTTCTGGAAATTTGGATAAAGCAATCGAATATGCCACTGTTGCATATTATTCTTTTGGAAAGCTCAATTTTGCTGATTTTGATTCTTTCAGTCGTTTGTCCGAATACATAAATGAGCTGAATATTCGAAAGAATGACATTGTTATTTTGAAAAAACAATTGGGAGAGAAATAAATTACAACATTAAAAAGAGTGCATTATGCTAAAACAGACCGACGAAACAAGTTTAAAAAAGAAAGGAATTTCGAGCAACCAGATTGAGGAGCAACTGAATTCATTTAAAAAAGGTTTTCCTTATTTGGAAATTCAGGCAGCTGCCGAACCCGGAAATGGAATTGTTTTAGTTTCAGAATCTGAAAAAGCAAACTTACTAGTTTCATGGGAAGATTACCTTAAAACTTCTGCATCAATTCTTAAATTTGTACCGGCTTCCGGAGCAGCGAGCAGAATGTTCAAAGATCTTTTTGAATTTTTGGATAAAGAGGATTTAGCAAGTCTTAATTCTTTTGAATCTAATTTTTTCAATCAAATTGAAAAGTTTGCTTTTTATAAGGATTTGAATGAATGCTGTTTACATAATGAAAATAAAACGATTTCAGAACTTATTAAAACGAAACAATACAAACCAATTGTAGCAAATCTATTGTTGGAAAAGGGTCTGAATTATGGTTCACTTCCAAAAGGATTACTTAAATTTCATGCTTATAAAACCGAGAACCGTACACCAATGGAAGAACATTTGGTTGAAGGGGCTTTTTATGCGGAAAATGCTAAAAATGAGGTTAATATTCATTTTACAGTTTCAAAAGAACACAGATTATTATTCGAGAATCAATTTGCAAAATCGAAAGAGTTGTTTGAAAATCAATTTGGTGTAACGTTCAACATTAGTTTTTCGGAACAGAAACCGTCAACAGACACAATTGCAGCGGATGAAAATAACGAACCGTTTCGCGATAACGGAGAACTGGTTTTTCGTCCCGGTGGTCATGGAGCTTTAATTGAAAATCTGAATGATTTGAATGGCGATGTGATTTTTATTAAAAATATAGATAATGTTGTGCCTGATTCACTGAAAGATAGCACTGTTACTTATAAAAAAGTTATAGCAGGTTTGCTTGTTCAACTTCAGCAACAATGTTTTACTTATCTGAATGAATTAGAGAACAATTTGATTTCAGATTCAAAATTGAATGAAATAAATGAGTTTTGTGAAGCTAAATTAAATAATCAGAATCCTGCAATTCTGTCATTATCAAAAGTTGATTTGAAAAAGTATTTATTTGAAAAGCTGAATCGTCCGATTCGGATTTGCGGAATGGTAAAAAATGTGGGTGAACCCGGTGGTGGTCCATTTCTGACTGTAAATTCAGATGGAACTATTTCACCACAAATTCTTGAAAGTTCTCAGATTGATTTGAACAATCCAGAAGACAAACTCAAAATGCAACAATCCACACATTTCAATCCGGTTGATTTGGTTTGTGCCGTTCGGAATTATAAAGGTGAAAAATTTGAATTATTGAAATATGTGGATAAAAAAACCGGTTTCATTTCATCTAAATCGAAAAATGGCAAGGAATTGAAGGCGCTCGAACTTCCCGGGCTCTGGAATGGCGCCATGAGCGACTGGAATACAGTTTTTGTAGAAGTTCCGATAGAAACGTTTAATCCGGTAAAAACAGTAAATGATTTACTTCGAACGGAACATCAATAATAAAAAAAAGCTTCAGAATTTATCTGAAGCTTTTTTTGTGAGTTACTTATTTGATATAAATTGCTTTGATTATGCGAATATCTTCAACAGGTCGGTCGTTTGCACCAGTTTTTGTTTTTGAAATTTTCTCTACAATATCCATTCCTTCAATTACTTCTCCAAAAACCGTATAATTACCGTCCAAATGTGGAGTTCCACCAATCGTTTTATAGTCGTTTCGTTGTTGAGCAGTAAATTTATAGGTTGGCTTTGCCTGTATTTCAGCTTTTACAACTTTCAAAATAGAATCCCTCAAAATATCTAATTTCGACTGATTGCGTTCCTGTCTGTACTTATTGATTTCTTCCTGTTTGGAGTCTACAATATTCTGAAAAAGCCTGGCTTCCAGTTTGTTTTTATTATTTATTTCCATTGAATTCAAATCGTCATCAGTAAATGTTTTACCCTGAACAATGTAGAACTGACAACCGGATGATGCTTTTTGAGGATTGACAGAATCTCCCTCACGGGCTGCTGCCAACGCACCACGTTTGTGATAATATTGTGGGTAAACAAATTCTGCAGGAATTGTATAACCAACATCACCAGAACCTAACATTGCTCCGGGTTGCGCTTTTTTTGAGTCGGGATCACCTGCCTGAATCATGAAATCTTTAATAACCCGGTGAAATAGAACACCGTTGTAAAAACCTTCTTTTACCAATTTCGAAAAATTGTCCCGATGTTTAGTTGTTTCAGGGTAAAGTTTTACGGTAATTTTTCCAAAATTTGTTTCAAAGCGAACTTCTGAGTAATGGTCTTTTTTTGCAGCACAAGATTCTAAGGCAATTAAAACTGTTATTAACGTGAATATTAAATACTTTTTCATACTATTCGGGGTTAGAAAAGTCAGTTTATGATTAATAAAATTACGAACAAAAGTAAAGAAAATATACCTTATTAAAAAAACATCTTCATGAAAATCAAAAAAACGTAAAGACAATTCCAATAATTTTATATATTTGTGGCGTTAAAATATAAATTGAATAAATATGTACGAAGCTTTACAACAATTAGACCCTATCCGGATTAATTTTTCAGCATCTGGCATGCATCTTATCAATCTTGTTCTTTGTTTTGTAATGTTTGGTGTTGCTCTTGGAATAAAAGTATCACATTTTCAAAATCTTATCAGAAATCCAAAATTGGCTCTCACAGGTTTGTTTTCCCAACTTTTTGCCCTTCCTTTTATGACATTTATTCTGATTGTAATTTTCAATAAATATCTGACTCCAACGGTTGCAATGGGTATGATTTTAGTTGCTGCCTGTCCCGGCGGAAATATTTCAAATTTCATGTCTTCATACGCGAAATCCAATACAGAATTAGCCGTCGGATTAACTGCGACATCTACCTTGTTGGCTACATTTACTACTCCATTTAATTTTGCATTTTGGGGAGGATTATACAACACTTTTGTGAATAATCACGCCGGCACATTGTTAGAAAAACCATTAACGATTGATGCCGTTCAGGTTTTTGAAACTGTATTTATTTTGCTTGGAATACCGATGGTTTTAGGTGTTATTTTCTCACATAAGTTCCCAAAAATAACGGAGAAAATTAAAAAACCGTTACAAAATCTATCATTGGTGTTCTTCCTTGGAATGATTGTCATGGCATTCCTGAATAATTTTGACTTGTTTTTGAAATATATATATTATATCTTTATTATAGTTTTAGTTCATAATGGATTAGGACTTATTACCGGTTATTCAGTTGCGTCAATTTTCAAACTTTCAGACAGAAATAGACGCACTCTGACTATAGAAACCGGTATTCATAATTCTGGTTTGGGATTGCTTTTGCTTTTCAATCCCAAAATTTTCCCATACGATTTACACATTGGAGGAATGGTGTTTGTAGTTGCATGGTGGGGAATATGGCATATTGTTTCAGGGTTAAGTATTGCGTATTACTGGTCGAAACGTGAACCAAAAGAAGTTCAAACAGAAAAAGTTATTTGAAAGATTATGTCGAAAATTTATGAAAATACGCTTTCATTTGATTCAACAAGAAAGTATACAATATTTTGTTTCAAGAGATTTTATAGTGAGTTTATAGTTGTTGGTCGCGAAAACCTTCCTAAAAACGGAGCAGTAATTTTTGCTCCAAACCACATTAATGCATTGATGGACGCCCTGGCAATTCATGCAATTGTTCCAACAGGATTACCTGTTATTTTCTTGGCAAGAGCTGATATTTTCAAGAAAAAGAAGATTGCAGATTTTCTGCGTTTTGCTAAAATTATGCCGGCATTCAGAATGCGGGATGGTATGGAAAATTTGGGTAAAAACAACGAGATATTTGATCAATGTGTTGATGTACTTAATCATAATGTTGCACTCGGAATAATGCCCGAAGGAAATCAGGGAGAACAACGAAAATTACGACCTATTGTTAAAGGGATTTTTAGAATTGCGTTTGCTGCTCAACAACTGAATGGATTAAAAGATGGAATTAAGATCATTCCAATTGGTGTTGATTTGGGAGATTACGTCAAAGCAGGTAATCACATAATTATCAGTATTGGTAAACCCATCGAAATTTCAGACTATATGGAATCATTTGCTGAAAATCCGGTAAATGCAACCAATGAGGTACGAAACAGACTGCGTGACGATTTAAGTAAGTTGTCGCTTGATTTGGCAACCGAAAAATATTATGAGTGCTTCGAAATTGCTACTGAAGTTGCTAACGAATCAGTTTTGAAGGAGATGAATTTGCCAGATAAAACTGTTTATCGCTTTGTTGCCCGTCAGAAGATTGCCAGAAGATTGATTGAAATTGAAAAAAATGAACCTGAAAATATAAAAAAACTAGACTCGCTCTGTGCTGAATATCAAAAATCTATCGATAAATTGAAAATGAAAACTTGGTTGTTTGACAGAGGTGATTTTAAGAAATTATATTTTATTTCAGATGGAATTCTATTGCTTTTGACTTTGCCAATTTTTATCTGTGGACTGATTTTAAATTTTATGCCATATTTTGCTCCGGTATTTATCAGAAAAAACATTTTGAAAGCTAAAGAAATTGGTTTCTTTAGTTCAATGCATTTTGTATTAGGTATTATCACATTTCCAGTATTTTACTTATTGCAAACTGTTTTATTTTGTTGCTTAATAAATTCTACTTGGTGGATAGTTTTATTATTTCTGATAAGTCAATATCCTTTAGGAAAATGGTCCTTAAAATGGTATAAAGACTTTGTTAAGTTACGAGGAAAAATAAGGTTCAAAAAGTTGCAAACTTCAAAATCTGCAGATTTTCAGCATACTAAGGAATTGCGGGATGAAATAATTAGTCTTATTGTAAAATAAAGAATGGATTTGTAGAAAACTCTGCAAATCCATTTTTTTAGGAATATGAATTGATTATAACCCTTCAAGATCTTTAATGTCTTCTTTTTTCGATTCTTCTTTCTTCAGTTCAAATTGTTTGTCATTCACCACTTTGTCTTTAATCAGAACAATCTTCCCAACAACTACCAACAAATTTAAAACCGAAATTATTAAAATGATTCTTGGAAGAATTTTTTGTTTGTCATTAGATTTTAAAAATGCGAGTAAGGAGAAAATCAGCGTTAAAACGACCGGTAGAAAAGCAATAGTTCCTAAAGGTAATATTGTAAATATCAGGCTTAAAACTGCAAAAACGATAGATGATATAATTAGAAATAGTCTCATAAATAATTCAAATTTAATTAAATACCGCTTGCATTAGATAAAGCTAACTGGCCGGTTCCAACAGGTATGCTGAAGCGTACTAAAACCGGAACTTTTTTTGAATCCGAAGTAAACCAAATCAGGTTTTTGTCTTTACCTTTTAAGCGGTCAGTTTTTGCTGCGATTGAAAAAACCGAACATTCCTTTTTTCCAAGATTTCCAGCTGACACAGTTTCGTTTCGCATGAATTTAATAGATACCGGATATTCCTTTTCATCAAAAACCAATACATATGAAATAATCTGTCCTGGTTTGATTTTTGTAAAATCTAGAGTTCTTATTTTGTAAATCAGTGATATAATATCGAGAGTAGAACTCCCAATTGAAAAGGATTTCTTTACTTCCGGTCTGTTCTTTTTACGCATTGTACTACTGACAGTTTTTCCATCGGCACTAAAGATGTATTTTTCAGTTTTTGTATAACCTCCTTCGTAAATACTTCTTTTGTATAGACTTGGTCGCAAAGAGGCGGGATCAACATAACTTTCGTATAAATCTCGGATTTTAAAAAAACTATCCCATTTACTAAAAGTAGCAGCTTCCCAGCTTAAATGCAGAAAGGATTTCTTGGTTGTTTTTACAGTTTCAGTTTGCATGGTTACCTGAGCCAGTTGAGTCATAAGACCACTCATATTATAAGATGCTGCATAAACTAACTTTTCGCTTGGTTTAATCTGCGAAAAGGCAACTAAGTTGATTTGTAGTACTAAAAGAATTAAAAATATTTTTTTCATAAACATACAAGCGATGATTCACTATTTTTTGAGGTATGTAATTATCTTTTTTAAATTTTCAATTAAGCCGGCTAACAAAAGAGATATTGCAAATCCAATTTCTATACTGTACATTCCATATTTCATTCGGCCATTTATTGGTTTTGGACTGACAATTAAACCTGTAGGTAAAACGACTGGTTGAATATAATTGGATAATTTAACTTCTGAATGAGCTTTAAGTTCTTGTAGACGAAGTAATTCTCCGTAAAAAAGTTGTTTGGTTTGTTGTCCGAGTAATAATTTATCTTTGTCAAATCGCAATTGAGAATTACTATCCTTAAAATAAGAAACTTTTGCAAGGCTGTCAATTCTGTGCGATTCAGTATTACAAATCTGAATTTCCTGAATTAATTCATTTTTCTTGATGTCAAATTGGGATTTAAGGATTTCATTATTGTTGAAATAATTCAGTAAAGCCGTTTGCACTTTAGGTAGTTGGGCAATGTTTTTAGTGAGTACCTGAAGGTAAACTCTGTCACGCATACGAACATTTACAGTGTCTTTTAACGAATGGTTGTCGTTAAAATCAACCATATCAGCCACACTATCTTTCATAAAGTCAATTACATAATACGAACTAATTCCGACAACATTCTTCGCAACACTATCAGGCAACGATAATTTTGTAGCTAACGAAATAAGTTTATTTGTAGGTGAGGAATTCTCGAGTTGTTTGCAAACCTGACGTGCAGTTTGGGCATCACTTCCATAGATCATTGCCATCGATTCAGCTTTATATACTCTTTCTGATTTACGCACCATGTACTGACTGATGCCAAAGCAAATAATTAGTATAATAATTAAAGCGATTTTTTGTCTGAATAGCAAGCGTAACAGATATCCAAAAATATTTAAAATACTTTTGCCTAATTTCTTTAACCAATCAAAAAAAAGTGAGATTAACTGTAATAAATTAATTTCCTTAGTAGAGTTATTTTCTTCCATATTATTAAATTATAAATTTATTTTCATTTTTAATTCAAATCATTATCTTCAATTTCATTTAATTCATCATCACTATAATCAAACAAATCATCATTTTCATTCTCTTCCCATACTTTTACTGGTCTTTGCGACCCTTCGTTCCTTAACCAGATAGATAGTATAAGACCAACCATTCCACCGGATAAATGTCCTTCCCACGAAATCGGGTCTTGAATTTGCCAGGGAAAGATATGCCAGATCATACTTCCATATACAAAAGCAACCACAAGAGAAACTGCAATCAGAGGTATATGTTTTCGGATAATTCCGCTGAAAAAAAGGAAAAAAGCAATTGAATAAACTAAACCACTTGCGCCGATATGCCAGGATTCCCGTCCAATGATCCAGAGTAATATGCCGGAAACAATATAAGAAATTAAAAGAACTTTTGATGCTATTTGACTGTAAAAAAGATAAAGCAAACTTCCCAAAATTTCAAATGAAATAAGATTATTGATCAAATGGCTCCAGCCCGAATGTACAAAAATAATCGTAAAAATGCCCCAGATATCTTCTATATGCCGTGGATAAACACCTGCAGTATGAAAATCCCAGTTCATCCCTTTTTCCAGAATAAAACTTAATGTCATTAACACTCCAATGATCATAGGAATGAAAATGGCACTATATATTTGTTTTATTTCGGGCGAAGTATTTACTTTGAAAGGCATTTCAATCTTGTATTTACGACGCAAAGTTACAATAACTTCCTAAAGTAAACGTGAAATTCTGTGTAAAAGTATTTTTAGCATAAAAAAATAATGGATTTTTTTAATCAATCTCAAACATAAATTTTCAAATGTAAAAAAAAGGACTTATCCGATTAAAGTGTGGAATAAATCAAATAAATATTTTTAAATAAACCTTTGCAGAATGATTTTTTTTAAATAAATTGCGGACGATTAAAGAAAACTTCAGAAATGAATACATTCGGTTTTTCATAATGTCAGATTTTTTGTATTTGATTATTGTTCAAACAGCATAAAATCAATTATTTATCACAATTATATTTATTTAAAGAACAAATATGAGTTATCTCAATTTTGATAAAACTTTGCTGGTAAATCTCGATAAATCTCTTACAAAAGAGATGATTCGGACAAACAGGGCAGGTGCTTATAACAGTACAACCCTGATTGACTGCAATACTCGGAAATACCATGGTCAGTTAGTGATTCCGATACCGGAAATAAATAATTCGAACCATGTGCTGTTGTCATCGTTGGATGAAACGGTTATTCAGCACGGAGCCGAGTTTAACTTAGGTGTACACAAATATGAAGGAAATAATTTCAGTCCAAGCGGACATAAGTATATCCGTCAGTTCGACTGTGAGGTAATTTCACGAACGATTTATCGTGTCGGAGGCGTTATTTTGTCGAAGGAAAGGTTATTAGTTTCTTTTGAACCCAGAGTTCTTATAAAATACACCTTAATAGAAGCTCATTCACCTACTTTATTGCGTCTGAAACCTTTTCTCGCTTTTCGCAGTGTAAATGATTTGACTCATCAGAATGATTTGGCCGACAAATCATATCGAGAAATTAAAGATGGAATCAGCATGAGGTTGTATGAAAAATATCCAACATTGTGTATGCAGTTTTCCAAGAAAATAAGTTATTTACATCAACCAGATTGGTATAAAAATATTGAATATTTCAAAGAACAGGAAAGAGGATATGAATACAAAGAAGATTTACTCGTTCCGGGATATTTTGAAATGCCTATAAAAAAAGGCGAATCGATTATTTTCTCAGCCGGAATAACGGAAGTTTTACCACAGAAACTCAAAACACTGTGGGATGAAGAATTGACAAAAAGGAATCAACGAACCGATATGTTTTCGTGCCTCAAAAACTCAGCACAGCAGTTTTACAAACGCGAAGGTGATAAAACTTATTTGTTGGCCGGCTATCCGTGGTTTGGAGCAAGAGCCCGCGATCAATTTGTTGCACTGCCAGGATGTACATTGACCATTGGTCGGATGGATTATTTTTATCTGATTATGGAAACTGCCGTGGAAGAATTGAAGTTATTCATGAAAGGAAAAACTCAGAATCTCAAACTACAGGGAATTGATGACCCGGATGTGTTGCTTTGGTTTTTGTGGACTGTTCAGCAATATGCCAGAACTACATCAATGGTCGAAGCTGCTACAAAATACGAACAACTGGCAAATTCAATAATTTCATTTATCCGAAAACAAAATCATCCGAATCTGTTTTTACATAATAACGGATTGCTATATGTAAACGGAACAGAAAAGCCGGCAACCTGGATGAACTCACTAGAAGACGGCCGGCCAATTACGCCCCGCACCGGTTATGTGGTGGAAATTAATGCGCTTTGGTATAATGCATTAAAATTCACTTCAGAACTTACACGCGTAACAGGAAACGAACATGCTGCTGATTTACTGGATTATCAGGCAGAAATTGCAAGGGATGCGTTTGTGAAAACTTTCTGGAACGGCACTTATTTGTACGACTACGTTGATGGAAATTATAACGATGTGGAAGTTCGACCCAATATGATTCTGGCCGTTGCGTTGCCTTTTTCACCTCTTGATAAGCAGCAGCAAAAATCGGTAGTGGATATAACTACGAAAGAACTGTTAACTCCTAAAGGATTACGAACTTTAAGCCCTAAAAGTGGGTTTTACAGACCAAACTATGTGGGTGGACAATTAGAGCGTGACCGGAATTATCATAATGGTCCGGTGTGGCCTTGTACATTTGGAGCTTTTGCAATGGCTTATCTGCGGATTTACAAACAAAGTGGAAAATCATTTTTGGAAAGAATGTTGATTGGCTTCGAAGCGGAGATGACCGAACTGTGTGTCGGCTCATTACCCGAATTATTCGATGGCAATCCACCCTATAAAGGTCATGGTGGAATGTCATTCGCCATGAGTGTTGCTGAGATTCTCAGAGTATTGGAAGTTTTAAAAAATTACGAAAACAAATAATATATGAAGGCATTAATGTTTGGCTGGGAATTTCCTCCTCATATATTAGGTGGATTGGGAACTGCAAGCTACGGACTGACCCGTGGGATGGCTATGCAACCGGATATGGATATCACGTTTGTCATACCACGGCCACATGGAGATGAAGACCAGAGTTTTCTGAAGATAATCGGTGCATGCAATGTTCCGGTAGTATGGAAGGAAAATACCTGGGAGTATGTAAACCAACGTATTGGATCGATTATGAATCCCGATGAATATTTCTGGTTGCGGAATGGCATTAAGTACGATTTTCAACGCATTTATACAAACGATTTGGGTTGTATCGACTTTTCAGGTCGTTATCCTGATAATCTGATTGAAGAAATTTCGAATTACGAAGCGGTGGCCAGCGTATTGGCACATCAAATTGATTTCGATATTATTCACTCGCACGATTGGCTTACTTATCCTGCAGGAGTTTTTGCTAAACAAATTTCGGGAAAACCATTAGTAATTCACGTACATGCAACGGATTTCGACCGGAGCAGGGGTCAGGTTAATCCAACCGTTTACGGCATTGAAAAAAGAGGAATGGATGCTGCCGATCATATTATGACTGTGAGCGATTTGACCCGCAAAATTGTGATTGAGAAATATCATCAGAATCCGCGCAAGGTCACGACCGTACATAATGCGGTTGAACCGTTGGAGAATGTGGATTCATTCACCAAGAAGCCGCGAAAAGATAAAGTAGTTACTTTTCTGGGCCGAATAACCATGCAAAAAGGTCCGGAATATTTCGTGGAAGCTGCCTATCGGGTTCTGCAAAAAACACAGGATGTACGTTTTGTTATGGCAGGTAGCGGTGATATGATGCAGGCCATGATTGATTTGGTAGCCAAGTTGAAAATTGCCGACAGGTTTCATTTTACCGGTTTCCTTAAAGGACGTCAGGTACACGAAATGCTGGCAGAGAGTGATGTTTATATTATGCCGTCGGTATCGGAACCATTTGGAATTTCGCCATTGGAAGCCATGCAGATTGGCACTCCAAGCATTATTTCAAAACAATCCGGTTGTGCCGAAATTCTGACTCATGCCATTAAAACAGATTATTGGGACATTGATGCCATGGCGGATGCCATTTATTCTATCGTTAAAAATCCGGCCATGTTCGAAAGTTTAAGTAAACTGGGACTGGAGGAAGTAAATAATATCCGGTGGGAAGATGCAGGACTCAAAGTACGCCGGATATACGAGAGTGTGATGTAATATTTACAATTTATTCATTTACAATTTACAATTATATGTACTGAATCTGATTTACAGAGATGGTGTTTTATAATTTTCAACTAATATTTTATGAAAAACATTTGTTTTTATTTTCAGATTCATCAACCGATTCGGTTGAAACGGTATCGGTTTTTTGAAATCGGACAAGATCATTATTATTATGATGATTTCCAAACAGAAGAGCGGATGCGGTATATGGTAGACAACGTTTATATGCCTGCCAATGCCACTATTTCGGAAATGATTCGGAGTTCGAATGGAAAATTCCGTTGTTCGTTTTCCATTTCCGGCATTGCACTGGAACTCTTGGAACGGTATGCGCCGGAAGTGATTGACAGTTTTAAAGAGCTGGCTAAAACCGGAAGCGTTGAATTTCTGGCTGAACCTTATGCACATTCGTTGGCATCGGTTTATGATACGGATGAATTTAAACGTCAGGTAATCATGCATTCCGATAAAATTGAAGCGTTGTTCGGGAAACGTCCAACCACGTTGTTTAATGCCGAGTTAATTTATTCTGACGAAATAGGCGAAATCGTTTCGAAAATGGGTTTTAAAGCCATGATGATTGACGAAGCAAAACATGTTTTAGGCTGGAAAAGCCCGAATTATATTTACACGCATTCGTATATTCCTAAACTGAAGTTGATGGTTCGTAACCACAAGTTCAGTGATGATATAGCTTTCCGGTTCTCAAACACAAGTTGGAACGATTACCCGTTGACAGCCGAAAAATTTATCAGCTGGATTTCAAAAATGCCCGATGACCAACAAATTATTAACCTCGGCATGGGTTACGAAGTGATGGGTTTAACTCAAAAACTGCATACAGGAATATTCGATTTTATCAAAGCACTTCCATACCATGCCATGGAACACGAGATTAGTTTTGTTTTGCCTTCGGAATATTGCAAAAAAGCCGAATCAGCCGGGTCGTTATCGGTTTCGTATCCGATTTCGTGGGTTGGAAATGACAAAGACCTCACTCCGTGGACAGGAAACGATCTGCAACAGGAAGCTTTATCGAAATTGTATGCGGTGAGTGAACGCGTTAGGTTGTGCAACGACAAACCGCTTTTGCTCGATTGGCTCATGCTTCAGAGCACCGATCATTTCCGGTATATGAATCATAAAGATGCGTGGGGAACTCATTACGAAACGGCCTACGAAGCATTTATGAATTATATGAACGTGCTGGCCGATTTTCTGGAACGGGTGGATGCACAATATCCCACAACGATTGAAAATGAAGAACTGAACGAACTTCTGAAAACCATAAACAGTCAGGAAAGAGAAATTGAAGAACTGGAAACTGAAGTAAAAAAACTGAAAACAAAAATAACAAAAAAATAAAGCGTAAGCATACTTACCGTATATTTAAAGAACCACAGTGAAGCAATTCAACTGTGGTTCTTTGTATATTTAACGACTTCAGTTCCCATAAACTGATAAATATTAACCCATTTCCCAAACTTTGATATATAAATTTATTCCCGTACTTTTGCAATGCTTAAAAAGGCAATAAAAATTCATGCAAAAATACTTACAGGATAAAATTTTTCAGATCATTTCGGAAGCAGCCGATGAACAACAGCAGAAATGTTATGTTATCGGGGGTTTTGTGCGTGATATCTTTCTGAAACGCCCGTCGAAAGACATTGATGTGGTGGTAGTTGGCAGCGGAATTGAGCTGGCCGAAAAAGTTACCGCAAAACTGGGCAAGAAAGCAAAACTTACTGTTTTTAAAAACTTCGGAACGGCACAGGTCAAGCTGAAAGACCTCGAAGTGGAATTTGTGGGTGCCCGCAAGGAATCGTATCAACGCGATTCGCGCAACCCGATTGTGGAGGACGGAACGTTGGAAGATGACCAGAATCGACGCGATTTCACGATCAATGCGTTGGCAATTTGTCTGAATAAAGGTCGCTTTGGCGAAATCATCGACCCGTTTGGCGGGTTGGAGGATTTGAAAAACTTCGTTATCCGCACACCGCTAAATCCCGATATCACGTTTTCTGACGATCCGCTACGAATGATGCGGGGCATCCGTTTCGCGGCACAACTCGGTTTTTTTCTGGAAACAAACACGTTCGATGCCATTGAACGCAACAAAGAGCGCATTGAAATCATTTCGAAAGAACGCATTGCCGACGAACTGAATAAAATTATCATGTCACGTAAGCCTTCGGTTGGGTTTATTTTGCTTGATAAAACAGGCTTGCTCGATCTTATTTTCCCTGAACTTTTAGCTTTAAAAGGAGCCGAAACCAAGGATGGGGTAGGGCACAAGGATAATTTTTACCACACGTTGGTGGTATTGGATAATCTGTGCGAACATACCGACAACCTTTGGTTGCGTTGGGCCGGATTGCTGCACGATGTGGGCAAACCGAGGACAAAGAAATTCGATTCGCGGTTGGGTTGGACTTTTCATAACCACAATTATATCGGTGAAAAGATGATTCCGGAGATTTTCCGTCGCATGAAATTGCCCACCAACGAAAAAATGAAATATGTGCAGAAAATGGTGACATTGCATATGCGCCCGATAGTGCTGAGCGAGGATGAAGTGACCGATTCTGCCATTCGGAGGTTGCTTTTCGATGCCGGCGATGATATTGATGACTTGATGAAGCTTTGCGAAGCGGATATCACGTCCAAGAATCCGGAAAAAGTGAAGAAATTTAAAAGTAATTTTCAGCTTGTCCGTCAAAAACTAAAGGAGATTGAAGAAAAAGACAAAGTACGGAATTTCCAGCCGCCTGTGAGTGGTCAGGAAATTATGGAAACGTTTCATTTGCCGGCTTCAGCAGTTGTTGGCGAAATTAAAATGCGCATAAAGGATGCTATTCTGGATGGAATCATTCCCAACGAACATGAAGCAGCCCGCGGTTACATGATGCAGATAGCAAAAGAATTGGGGGTTGGTTGATTTAATAGTTCATCAGTTTATTGGTTCATCGGTTAATTGGTTACTAAATTAGGAATATGAAGAAATTTTTTTCCATTTTACTTTTTGTATGTATTTCCCTGGCGGTTTTTAGTCAGAATAAACCCCAACAATTTGTTTATCTTAAGGGAAAGCCGGCAACTTTTGATGCTGCGCGGTTAGCCCGGTTGGATTCGGCTTTGCAGAAACTGGTTGATAACGGAACTATTCCGCATGCCGTTACATTTGTGACGCATCACGGTCGGGTGATTCATAACAAAGCTTTTGGCTGGCGGAATGTGGAAAATAAAATTCCGTGCCGCACCGATGATTATTTCCGCATGGCTTCACAAACCAAGGCCATAACTGCTGTGGCAGTGATGACGCTTTTCGAAGAAGGAAAAATTCTGTTGGATGAACCGATAAAGAAATACATTCCGGAGTTTGAAAATCCGCAGGTGTTGGTTTCATTTAACGAGAAAGATTCCACTTTCACCACCCGTCCGGCTAAAAAGGATATTACCATTCGCAATTTATTGACTCATACTTCGGGTATTTCGTACGGCAATGCCACTACCCGAAAGATTTACGACAAAATGGGAATTCCGACCATGCCGCTTTACACACAGGAGAACAAAAAGTTGGGTGATATCATTAAAATACTTGCCAAATGTCCGTTAGAACACGATCCGGGAGATAAATTCACATACGGAATGAGTCTGGACGTGCTGGGTTATCTGATTGAAGTTGTTTCGGGTAAGCCCATTGATCAGTATTTCAAAGAAAAAATATTTGAACCGCTTGGTATGAAAAATACTTGTTTTTATCTGCCTCAGGGAGCTGAAAACCGACTGGTTACTTTGTACCAAAAGGATAAAAATACTCCATTGACGCCCAATCCACTTCAGTTGTACCAGACTTATTCTTTTGTCGGAGCACGTACTTTTTTGAGTACCGGAGCCGGTTTGGTGGGAACTATTGAAGATTATGCCAGATTCTGTCAGATGATTCTGAATGGCGGTGAATTTAATGGAAAACGAATTTTAGGAAGAAAAACCGTTGAATTGATGTGTCGCAATCAGGTGGGTGATTTGCGTGGCGAAATAGGATTCGGGCTTGCATTCGACGATTTTCGGGCCGCATATGCACATGAATCCATTGCCTCGGAAGGTTCGTTGAGGTGGGGCGGTATGTTTGGCACCGATTATATTATTGATCCGAAAGAAGATTTGATTTTACTTTTCTATATCAATTTACAACCCAATACTACCGGAACGGATTTCAAAGTTTTGTTCCATAATCTCGTTTATCAGGCATTAAAATAATTCATAATTGAAATAAAATGAGACATTTAAATTTAATCATTGTCAGCATGGTTCTCTTATCAGCATGTAATTCGTCTAGAATAGTTTATCCGCTAACGGCCAAAGATAATGTGGTTGATACTTATTTTGGTGTTCAGGTAAACGAACCGTATCGTTGGCTCGAAAACGACACTTCAGCTGCTACTTCGGCCTGGGTGAAAGCTGAAAACAAAGTAACTCAGGATTATCTGGCTAACATTTCATTCCGGGAAAATCTGAAGAAACATCTGAAAGTACTGACTAATTATGTGCGTTACAGTTCGCCGTTTAAGAAAAATGGTTTGTATTTCTTCTATAAAAATAACGGACTTCAGAACCAAAGCGTTTTATACTTACAAAAAACGTTGACTTCCGAACCTGAAGTTTTGCTCGATCCGAACAAGTTTTCGAAAGATGGAACCGTTGCATTGGCCAATATTTCTTTCTCGAATGATGGAAAATATCTGGGATATGCTATAGCCAAAAGCGGTTCGGACTGGAACGAAATTTTTGTACTGGACATGAAAACCAAACAATTATTGACCGATCATATCATGTGGTCTAAATCATCACAAATTTCGTGGCAGGGAAACGGATTTTATTACAGTGCGTATGATGCACCTGCTGCAGGCAAAGAATATTCCGTGAAAAATGAATATCAAAAAGTGTTTTTTCATACCGTGGGGCAATCTCAAAATGCCGATAAACTGATATATGAAGATAGACAGCACCCACTTAGAGAATGTTATGCCAGCGTGACTGAGGACGAGAAGTTCATGTTTATTTCCATAACCGAAACAACCACAGGAAACGGTTTGTTGATGAAAGATCTTTCAAAACCGAACACTTCATTTGTTGAACTTGCACAGGGTTTCGAAAACGATTATTCTGTGGTTGACGATGTGAATGGAAAAATTTATATCCTCACAAACTGGAAAGCACCAAAGAACAGATTGATGCTTGCTGATCCTTCAAACCCAAACCGCGAAAGCTGGAAAGAAATCATTCCGGAAACCGAAAATGTATTGGAACGCGTTTCGGTAATTGGTGGAAAAATTATGGGAGAATATATGAAAGATGCCTGTCATCATGCTTACGGCTACGATTTGGATGGTAAAAAATTGTACGAAGTTCAATTGCCTACATTGGGAACCCTGAGCGGTTTCTCGGGTGATAAAAATGATGCAGAAGCATTCTATAGCTTCACATCATATACTTTCCCATCTACTATTTACCGTTTCGATTCAGGAAAAAACAGTTCGGAGGTTTTTCATAAAGCCGAAGTTTCGTTTAAACCGGAAGACTACGTGAGCGAACAGATTTTTTATACCAGCAAGGATGGAACAAAAGTGCCCATGTCCATAACCTATAAAAAAGGAATGAAAAAAGATGGAAAAAATCCATTGATGTTGTATGGTTACGGTGGTTTTAATATCAGCCTGAATCCAAGTTTCACTGTTGCGCGCATTCCGTTCCTCGAAAATGGTGGTATTTATGTGGTTGCCAACATTCGGGGTGGTGGAGAATACGGTGAAGCCTGGCACATGACAGGAACCAAACTGCACAAGCAAAATGTATTTGACGATTTCATTGCTGCGGCTGAATATCTGATTAAGGAAAAATATACAAGTTCAGAAAAACTGGCAATTGATGGTGGTTCAAACGGCGGTTTATTGGTTGGAGCATGCATGACACAACGTCCTGATTTATTTGCTGTGGCAGTGCCTGAAGTGGGCGTTCTTGATATGTTGCGTTATCATAAATTTACGATTGGATGGTCATGGACCAGTGATTATGGCAATAGTGAAGAAAGCAAGGAAATGTTTGAATATCTGAAGGGTTATTCGCCTTTACACAATATTAAAACCGGTGTAAAATATCCGGCCACCTTTATTATGACCGGTGATCACGATGATCGCGTGGTTCCGGCACATTCATTTAAATTTGCTGCCACCCTTCAGGCTGCCAATGATGGAACACACCCTACTTTGATTCGTATTGATTCCAAAGCCGGACATGGTGCCGGAAAACCAATCGGAAAATTAATCGATGCGCAAACCGATATGTGGTCGTTTGTGATGTATAATCTGGGAATGAAACCAACTTTATAGTTGGTAGTTTATAGTTTATAGTTGGTAGTTATTAAAATAATTATCAATTGATTAGATTTAAAATAAAACATTTCTTTAAATCAGATTCGATTTTTTTTATTCAAAATATTTGGCAAATGCTCTAAAAAGTCTATCTTTGCACCGCTTTAGAAAAAACGGCGAGATAGCTCAGTTGGTTAGAGCGCATGATTCATAATCATGAGGTCGCGAGTTCAATTCTCGCTCTCGCTACAAAAAGAAGTTCAGAAATGAACTTCTTTTTTTGTTGATTAAATCTAATTAACACAACTTATTTTTAAAAATAGTTGTTACATTATTTTAAAGCAAAATTGAATGACTTTTGAACTTATTATAATAAAAATTAATTAACCTATTAGGCAATGACACCAAATTGGATAGAATACCTTGAACCCCTTATGAAACTGTATGATAAGCGTAAACATCCGCTTGATTACAAAAGTCGTTATCAATTATTGGTAATGGTTATCTTGTCGGCACAAGACTCTGACAAACATATAAACGAAATTGCTCCGGCTTTTTTTGATGCTTACCCATCAATGAACAGTTTGTCGAATGCTATGCCGGAAGATTTACAACGATATATCGGCAATGTCAGAAATTTCGGAAATAAAGCTGAATGGCTTGTGAAACTGGCACAAACAGTTGGTGATGATGAAAAAATTCCTACAAACATGGCTGAATTGACCAGACTTCCCGGCATTGGAAGAAAATCGGCCAATGTGATTATTCGCGAATCCGGTAATCCGGCTGAAGGTGTTATCGTTGATTTACATGTGGTTCGGGTAGCTCCACGAATTGGTATTGCTTCGGGAACCCAACCGGAAAAAATAGAAAAACAAATTATGGCAATTGTACCGCAGAAAAACTGGAATGATATCGGAATGGCTATTTCGTTTCTCGGCAGGGAAATATGCAGGCCAACTAATCCTAAATGTGATGTTTGCGTTATGAATAAGGTCTGTTTTTTTTATAACGGTACTGCAAGTAACAATGAAATATCAGATTTAAAATTATTTTAAAACTAATAGTTTGATTAGTCAGAAAACTCTTTTTTTAATTTACTTTTCCCCGGAAATTACTTGAAAATTAGATAAAATAATTTAATACCGGTAATTTTGTCTACCACTTGGTCTTAAATAAGACCAAATATTCTTTCATTTGCTTACTTTTTTTCAAAGGAGTTTTTTATTTATTACCAAAAAAAGACTAACTTTGCGTCACTAAAAACAAGCTTATTCAAAAAATAATTTTTAAATTTAATAATTCAATATGAGTAACACTAAAAGAGTCTATACTTTTGGCAACGGACTTGCTGAAGGTAAAGCAGACATGAAAAATTTGCTCGGAGGAAAAGGAGCAAATCTCGCTGAAATGAATTTAATCGGTGTACCGGTTCCTCCGGGATTTACCATTACCACCGATGTTTGTACCGAATATTATGCATTGGGAAAAGACCAAGTGGTTGAACTTTTGAAACCGGAAGTGGAAAAAGCAATTGCCGGTCTGGAGGTTTTGATGAAATCCAAATTTGGAGATATTGAAAATCCATTGTTGGTTTCTGTACGTTCAGGTGCACGTGCTTCTATGCCGGGAATGATGGACACTATTCTGAATCTTGGTTTGAATGATTCGGTAGTTGAAGGTTTGGTACGTAAAACCGGTAACGGTCGTTTTGCATGGGATTCCTATCGTCGTTTCGTTCAAATGTACGGTGACGTGGTGTTAGGCATGAAACCTGAAAATAAAAATGATGCTGATCCTTTTGAAGAAATCATCGAACACATGAAAGAATCAAGAGGAGTTGAACTGGATACACAACTTTCGGTGGATGACCTGAAAGAACTGGTAACTAAATTTAAAGCGGCTGTAAAAAAACAAACCGGACATGATTTCCCTGAATCAGCTTACGAACAACTCTGGGGCGCTATCTGCTCCGTGTTCGATTCATGGATGAACGACCGTGCTATTCTTTATCGCAAAATGGAAGGAATTCCTGCCGAATGGGGAACAGCTGTCAGCGTTCAATCAATGGTATTTGGTAACATGGGCGAAACTTCAGCAACAGGTGTTTGCTTCTCTCGTGATGCAGCTACCGGTGAAGATCAGTTTATCGGTGAATATTTAATCAATGCACAGGGCGAAGATGTAGTGGCCGGTATCCGTACCCCACAACAAATCACCAAAGAAGGTTCACAACGCTGGGCTGTTTTGGCTGGTGTTTCGGAAGCTGATCGTGTGGCTAAATATCCTTCGATGGAA
>Ga0302215_10000918_pt1 | contig 21334 bp, 25 predicted proteins | sample II_Fen_N3_1_FD_194580 | JGI IMG/M metagenome (GOLD analysis project Ga0302215, IMG submission 194580) | Peat permafrost microbial communities from Stordalen Mire near Abisko, Sweden - II_Fen_N3_1 | ecosystem: Environmental > Terrestrial > Soil > Wetlands > Permafrost | place: Sweden: Abisko... | reverse complement strand
CTACATCCGCTTACTGATTTGTGAAAAAAAACCTTACTTAATGTTTCAATTTCATTTCGCAAGGATGAATCAGATTTTAAAAAGGTAATCAGTTCATCCGGTGTGGAGAACTGATTCCTGTTTAATTGTAGAGTCTTTAGCCTCTCGATCATGCGATCAATCCGGCTAACATAGTTTCAGTAGCTGTAATTGAAGTGATAAAGACTGACTTTGGTAGACTAGTTTCTTTAGCTTTCGCTCCTGATCCTAACTTAAGTTCAAAGGCTACTTTATCAGCCATCAGGGTACTTGATTTCATTTCCATGAGTTCAAGACCTGAATCCCATCCGTAAGCCTCGTAAGTAATTTCACCAGCGGTTCCAGTTTCTTTATTTTGCACAATAGCAACAACCCGGGCGAGTTTCAAACTTTCGACAAATGTTTTTGCGGCTTGCGTTTTCGAGAAAACGCGCAACATTAATGATTGATCAAAGTCTGAGTAGTAAGTGCCCTTAACAAGAGCAGTGTCACCATCTACGGAGTTATCAAGAGTTTCAAAAACGTAACCTTTTTTTGTAGCTACCATAATGATAGCTGAGATTACATTTTCTGTTACAGTTGACAAAATACGGTTGATTTCCGCATAAGACAAGAGATATACTTTACTTCCAGTTCCAGGAATGGAAGATTTAGCGCAATTCACGGCAATTAAGCCGGCGGCAATAGTTGAACAATCCATATATTTAATTTTTTAGTTCCTATTCAAAAGAGAATACGACAATCAAGTGTATTCTCTTTTGCTTTCGGAATGGGTTTAGATTGCTAATTCGAATAGGGCTGGGTTCAACAGTTTTGCATCTGCTTTTCCTTGTGCTTCGATTTTTACCTTTCGGGAATCCTTTTGATACCAAACATCGATGTCACCAAAAGACTTGGAAGAGTCAACACCTACAGCGAGTATATCCTTCGTTACATATACAGCACGGTGAGGGTTCAACCATTTAGCACCTGTATTGTACGAAGTACGTATGATCACATCCCAGATAGGAATTGGAAGCAATGGAATACCATTAAAAGAAAGGGTTTTGATTCCACCAATCAGATTCAAATACAATGCTTCGATTCCGCCATTAACACTCATCAGTGATTTTTGATAAGCATCATAAAACGACTGTGTACAAGGAATGAACCCGTTAGCCATACCACGTAAGTTCATATCAGCTCCAAAAACCAATGCAGGCAAATAAGTATCACGAACATTTGCAGGAACTAAAGCCTGAAGAATATAAGTTGTACCTAAATTTTCAGTGATAGAAACTTTTTGAGCTGCGTTAACAGTTGTTTGGGTCAACATCTGTTTCCAAAAACCGTCAATGATATTGAAATACTTCTTGTCAGTTCCGGCGGTTAACGTTCCACCATTAGCGATAACATCCGCGGTGGTGTCAGAGAACCAAAACAAACGCATAATGAACTCTTTCACTGAAATTGCCAAAGCTTCAAGGATGATTGCCATATAATCACTCGAGGTGAAGTCATCATAAGAAGTTCCGGTTTTCATTGAGTAAACAGCGGCGGTTGCTTCAATATCCGTACGGCATTGATGAATTAAAATTTCCCATCCCTTTGGAGACCATTTCACTTTACGAGTTGCAATGTTGTAAGCTTGCGCAACTGGATCACATCCCTGTTGAGCAACTCCAACCATACCACCCTTACCGATAAATCCGATTTCTTTGTCAAAGACAATGTTTTCGAATATGGTATGTAACATAGAAATTTCAGGAGCCTGAATTACTTCATCCCAAAGGAGCTCTTTCACCGCTCTGATTTCTTCAGCGGAGAAGGTAAATTGACTAAAATCTAAAATTGCGGCCATTATTTGGTTTCTCCTTTCATTTTAGCACGTTTTTCACGTGTTTGGTTTCGTAACTCTTCGCCTGTTAAGGTTTTGTTTGCTGGTTTACCCGGGCTTTTGGTCCTTGGTGTAGCAACAAAATTACTTGTTACATGATTGCTCAGTTCAGTAATGAGATTTTGAGCTTCAGTAAGAGCGTTGGTTAACGTCTCAACTTGTGCTTCAAGGTTTTCAACTTCGGTTGCATCGGCTTGCGGTTCTGTGATTTCTGTCACAACTCCACCGGCTACAATAACCGTACGTTCATCGGGTAATTCGTATGTCCCATCAGGAGAAGCAACGCAACCAACTACCAAGTCAGCTTCAGCGCCTTCAGACGTGAACAATACTTTACCATCGGCATCCGTCCAATCCTGGTTAACAGGTTCGGTTTCGCCCTCCAAAAGATTCTTAAGTTTTTTACCAAACTCTTTCGTTTGATTTAAAAGCTCCTGAACCGTAATAGCAGTTTTGCTCATTTGGTTTTTTGGTTTTTTGTTAGTACTGTAAATATTTATTTTTGAAATGAATCCATATTGAAGTAACTCAGAGGCTGTACGTTGTTTTTCTTCTTTCATAAGAAGCTCTAACTCGACTCTATCGAAAGAGGTACGTTCAGCGTAAATGTCAAGAATTGCGTTCTGTTCTACCTCGATTGCATCAGCTAAGATTCTCATCTCTTCAGCCCTAAGCATATCCCATGAACCCCCTCGAACTTCATGAATGAGTGCCCGTGAATTTGGGTTTGCTGTACGGTTTTCTTTTGGAGCGGCCAAGAGTAGAACTACTGCCATTGAATGACAACCGCCCTCGATATTACAATAAAGAGTTTTACCGGATGTACGCATTACATCGTAAATTCTTAATCCTTCTGAGACTGTTCCACCGTTACAATCAATGTTGAATTTGAATTCGTTTTCTTCCGGATTTTCGTCAAAAACTTTGTGGATAGAATCAGCCGAAAAAGAAAATGGGTCCTCTTCTCCGAAAAACGAAAAGAAAATATCTTCTTTGTCAATGTCTTTATAAACTCTGATTTCTTTCATCTACTATCATTTTGTTTTAACTAAGCATTACAAAAGTATATTTAAGATAATATTTGCAAATGTCAATTTTATGACAGTAAACAAAAAGGGTCAGAACTTCACAGCCCCAACCCTTCACAACAACAAATAATATATTTTTAAAAAGATCCTCGATCCTCTATTTTAGTATAATTTTCATCAGCTTTTCGAATGTCTTGAATAGCTGCATAAACTTTTAATTGTTTCATGATCTCTTCCATTTCAGCCTTTGTGATTCCGTTTCCTCCTGAGTTCTGAGACTGCCTAACTGTATAACCCCCGTCCGGAATAGTATAAGGTTGATTTGAAAATGCATCACCACCACCGGCAACATTCATTGCCGAAAGGATCGGGCCAAATAAAGAAGTACTATTTTTATTAATTATTGCTTCCCCTCCCTCAGCTTCAATGGGAATCCCTCCTTGTGCATGAGATTTGCCTTTTAATAATAAACCTCTACTTGCCTTCGGTACGGGAGTAGCTATAATTGTAGCTAACTCAATAGCTCCTGTTACTCCTGCCGCAATTGACAAAGGAATACCGGCCGGACCTATTTTTAATTGTGCCATAATTGCCGCTGCTGTGTTTATTATCACACTTAAAATATTAAGCTCCTTTTCTCTTACTGCCTGGTCGTGAGTTATTTTTCTTTTCTTCTTATCCAGATCGGCCGCTGAAGCTGCGACCCCGGCATCATGTTGCTTTTGAGAAATAAGACCTTTAGAAAGTCGATCGTCTAAATCTTGTGTTTTACTTGTGTTCGATTCTTCAGCGTCTTGAAGTTGTCCGGCTTCGATCTGTTTTGAAAGTTCGTTACTGGCTGTAAGAATTTTCGATGATTCATCAGCCCACTGTTTAATTGCTTCGAATTTCTTTTGAAATTTTTCGGTATCGCTATCCGCTTCTAACTTATTAAATTTCGCATTAATTAAAAGAGCACTGGCACCGGTTGTTTCGGCTGCCAATAGTTCAGCTTTCCTTTCGGCTTCGAGTCCTTTTAATTTCAATGAGTATTCTAAATCAATATTCCCCTGAACTAATTCGAGTTCATTATTTAAATCGGTTTGTGCTGCGTCTAATTTTCTTAATCGTTCCTTTTCATCAAAAGCGGTATTTGCTTGAGCTTCTTTAGTTCTTGACTGTTGAGTAATCAGAGCGATTTGTTTGTCATGTTCTAATTGATAAAGTGGATCAGCGGATAGTTTTAAATTCTGTTCTTTGATCTGTTCGTCTCGATCCTGTTTTATTCTTACAAGTTCTAAAAAGTATTGCTGTTCAATCGTCTGTTTTTTACCTGCAATAATTTCATCTTCCTTACTTCGTTCAAGAGTCATTTCATATTGAAGTGCACCGATTAAAAGATTCGTTCTTTCAGTGATTAAGTCCTTTTGTCTTTTTAATGAGGCTTGATTGATATTTTCTTTTGCTATGAAAATAGCGTTAGCACTCATTTTTTCTGCAATAGCTTTCTTTTCAAGTAAGGTTAATTCTTCGATCTGAAGATTTTTTACTTGTTTAATTCTTGCATTATAAACATCTTCTGAAATAAGAGAACTTTTTTCAAGAGCGTCTAAGGATTTTCCACGTTCGGAAAGCAATTTTTCGGTGGTAGAAATTTCCGTTTTAATTCTTGAAGCTGCATTTTTAGCATCAGAATTATTTATCCTACCCATTCTGTTTTTAATGCTCTGCTCGTATTTGTTATCTTCAGCGGTTACCTGTTCAACTCTGTTCTTTGCATCGGCAATAGCCTGATAATCTTTTTTAGACTTAAGAGCCTGTTCAGCGTTTACGATTCTGAGATTTTCTTTGGCATATTTCATGTCTTTATCGTAGATCATCTCATCTATTTTCATAGCCTGGTCTTTTGCTTTTCTTCTTTCGGCTGATGATAAGTCACCTTGTCTAAGCTTAAGGGCTAAAACATCCATGATACCCTGTTGTTTGATCTTCTCAGTTGACCATTCACGTTCTGCTTTGGTTAATCGCTGTCTATCATCTGTTATTTTCCGCCCAGCTTCGTAAGTTTTTCCCATTTCAGTACCGGCATTCTTTACATTATTCACCAAAGTACCTACGTCGTTACCAACTTCTTTAAAATTTAACGTAACAATATCAACCAAAAGCTTACCATACGACCCTAATATCTTAACTCCTGTTTGAATCACAGCATTAATCCCAGCCATAAGGCGGGAAAATAGTTTAGATCCTTCATTTGTTTGAGTGAAATATGATACAACAGCACCCAAAGCTACGACAAGAAGCCCTATTCCTGTGCTTGCTAAAGCTATTTTAAAGATTTTCATTGCTGCGCTGCTTGCTTCAGTGGCAATCGTAGCCGTTGCAGTCGCTGTTCCTCTTAATGCTTCAGCCGCTGCGGCCTGTGTCGAGGTTGCAGTTCCCGCTGCTTCTGCTGCTGCAAGTTCAGTCTCTGCTACTGCGGCTGCTTCTGCTGCTACTGATGCCTCAGCTTGTGCCGCTTTTGATACGTTCACAGCTTCTGAATACTGCATAACCATATCTTTAGTACTTTCGAATCGAGTTCTTAAAGCCACTAAAACGGATTGTCCTTTTTCTTGCATCTCTCCAAAAATCCCGGGGAGTTTTCCTAAAGCATTTCCGTAATTTCCTACCTCTCTGTGATTATCGCCTAAATCACTTTCAAGTTTTTTAAGTGAATCAGACGTTGCCTTGATGGACGCTTGCGCTGCCTTTCCGCCTGTATCATTTCTTTGCGCTTCACTTAATTTATTATAAGCTGCTGTTTGAAGAGAAAGTGAAGCCTTTAGGCCTTGAATAGATGTTGACTCTTCATTCTGAGCTTTTACGTTGCTTTGAATAGTTTTCTGATAAGTCAGAGCGTCTGCATTTAGAGCTTTAATTTGTTGTCCTAAAATCTCAAATTGTTGACGTCCTGATTCGGTGGACATGTCAAGGTTCTTTTGTTCCGCTCTTAATCCGGCGACCTGAACTTTAGTATCTGCAAGTCTCTTAACAGCCTCTGTGTTATTTATCTCTACATTTAAGAGAACTTTTTTTGTTTCGTCTGACATGATTTAAAGTTTTACAAGTTCTACCTTGGTTAAAGTTTTTGAGATATAATTATTAATCTTATTTACATAAAAATACTTCCCATATTTTTGAATATAAACAGGAATGAATGGATCAGACTCTTCTATATCCTGATCGGTCAAATACATTTCATCTATCTTATATTTTGCATCTGATAGCATTGTAATAAGGCCAGGATAAAAAGTATCTACAAACCATTGAGCCTTTGAATGAGTAGCTATATGATATCTAAATAGGCTTCCGTAAATTATCATATCAATCGTACTCCCTGTAGAGATATCTACTATGTGAGGCTTACCACCTTTAAATGAAATTACTCCATCTTTGTCAACTTCTTGAATTGGAATATTTGCAACTAACTTTCCTGATACGATATTGTCTAGCCCAGATTCTAATTTTATTCCGAATAGATCCTTTGTAATTGGTAAAGTATTATTTTGAATAAGGAAAGATCCGGAATCTTTTACATTGTCATCTGTATTATCATCGAACCTTATAAAGTTAGATTGTCCATAAGAAGCTGTAAGAGTTTGAAAGTTAAGTTCATTTGTTTTTATATCATGCAGTTTTTTACTCCAGTCTTTTGCGATCGGTTTATTATCGTAAAGCTTTTGCATCGTGTAGGCCTTTACCGTTTTAGTTTCATTGTCTGCTGATACGGTAAGACCGAATAACTGAACAAACATTTTAAAGAAATCAAGTTGAGTATCAAAGCCCAAATTAGGAGCAAAATAAAGCTTACCTCCTACCGGGACTGTGGAACCAACCATTTGAGAAAATGAAAGAGAATATTGAATCTTTACATTATCACTTGAAGTAATGCTCACTTGAATCACATCACCTTCATTGAATGATTCGGTTGCATTGAAAATAAATGGTACGCTATCATCCAAAGTATATCTTTCTGAGTAAGTCATTAATTCGGTGTCCTGAGTCATATTCTTAATTATAATTGTAATATCACCCAAGCTACTTGAAGTATCTTTAAATCCAAAAATCGAAAAGTTTAAAACCATCGTGCAATTAACAGAAACATGATATTCAAGATTACTTCCTACTATTGAAAAATTTCCATTTGCATTCTTGGTTATATTATCTCGATAAATACCGGCTTGAAAGTATCCGACCCAATATACCGGCTCACTCCTTAAACATTCGGCGTCAAACATTATTAAACTATCCGGGCTTGAATTAATAGAACATATGGACAAAGCTTTTTTATTCCACTTATCATCGAGTAAATTAGTTTCGAAAATTCCATCCGGAAGGTTATATCCGTTTGATTTAAGTATATTTTCAATGATTGGTTTTATAAATACAAAAGGATATAGACTATCTAAATTAGTATGATATACACTTGATCCACCCTTTAAAAATGTAGATGCGGCAAAACAGTACTTATTAAAATTTACAGGGTCGAAAGAAGCAAGGTTTCTTATTATACTTCCTAAATCCAAATCCAACATCTTGCTATTTCCTAACGTCGTGAATAAATCAGCATTACCACTTAAGATTTGAACCTCAAAAGAATCTGTTACTTTATCTAAGATTAGGAATGATCCAGGACCCGCGAGAATTGAATCATCTGAATAAAGTCTGCAATTATGTTTCTGATATGGAAACCCAGTTATCACATCGAAAGAATCTGAATTACCAAACAGTTGGCAATTATTCTTAGTAGGAGGAAGTTTCAAATTTTGAGAATAATCCGCTTGACGGTTTTTTAGTTCTGCGATATTATTCGCCTGGTAATTCATCGCCGGCTTATCATCACCCAAATCAACTACGCTCCACACGTTTTCTATTTCAATCAGTAGTTTGTACATTATTTCATTCTTTGAATTATGCGTGCAATAGTCTCTTCTGAAGTAAAGAATTTCTCAGCCGTATTAGTGCGTGCTTGTAAATAACCTAAAGTGATTCTCTCATTCATGTAGAATTTATAAATCACTAAGTCCCTTTGAACAGATGAACGCATATACCCTTTAGATAAGAGTAAATCTATCATTGTCGGTTCTAAGGTTAATATGGCTTCGTATACACTCATTAGAATTGCAGTTGTGGAGTTGGTAACAAGAAAGTAAATTCTAAATCCTTTAAGATATCATGTGTGTCATTCTCACTCTTCCCATCTCCATCAATAAAAATAGTTTGCCATAGCTGAACCTCTTCATTGAACCTCTGAATTTCGGGTGAGTAAACAAGAAGGCTTACACAATCGAAATCATTTTGAATCATCCCGCTTGATCCAACCTTTACCTTTTCAACCCCATCAAGAGTTACCAGATTAGAAAATCCTTTTACTGATTGTTGATCTTGAATGTAAGGATTGAAAGTTAATTGATTCGAAATGCTTCTGTCAAAATATTGACGATAACCAAACATCCAGTAATCCCATCCGCCCTGTCTGTTTTTCCAACGAACATAAAAAGGAGTTGCCGGCATGATAGGATTTTCAATTTCTAAGATAAAATCTTTGTAGTCTGAATCGGTCGAAGTCCAGGTAATTCCATTTCCTAAATTATCACTAATTATCCGGCCTTGGTTATCTCTCAAATAAGCGTCAAAGTTTTGGTTACCTATCTCAATCGAGTTATGTAGTGAAGAGACAGGAATCACAAATACATTAGCGCTTACCTGAGCGAACGCATCACCATCGAATCTAATAAATGATTGTCCGGTCCTAAAAGTAAAAGCAACTATCTCGAGTGGGTAACCTTCATATCTTTTCAGCTTGTCAAATCTTGTCATGAAGTGACCCCGCTGATCAGTTAGGTTGCTTGATTCTTGAAGTTGAACCACTGCATTGATAGCAGTAGAAGAATAGATAAAATTATTTAGATTATCAAAAACGGAATACTCAACAAAAAAACTCTTATCAATCCAAAGTGGATCAATTAAAGTTATTCCTTCCTGGATCGCATTTCTAAGGATCTTCTTTAAATCAAAATCAGCCTCGTTATTTAGATATTCTCTTTCACAAGTTATAAAGGTAGCGGGCAAAACAGTTACAAGTCCAATGGCAATAAATATCACGGCTTTGTCTTCGACTCCTTTTGTACATTTTACAATGCAAGGATTGAAAATGGTATGCAGTTCCCCGGGGTGTTGAATTATGATCATGATTTAAAAGTTAAAAATTTCATTAAATATTTGAGCTTCGTAATAAACTATAAACCTTCGTGCAATTCGATTACTAAAGTCTTGAATCGGTGTTGTGAAAATATCCTGAGTTTGTCCGGATCTGTAAAGTTTCGTTCCTTCTTTAATCATCTTCCATTTAACAGCATTGGCCCAAAGATTAAATTTATCTTCATTCTCAAAAGACATTCCTTTTGCTTGCGACCACCTCTTTAAGATTTCTATAAAATCACGGGGAACTCCACCCGGCTTTCTTCCTTTCTCAAACACGCCCACATAAGAAGCTCCTAACAGTTGGCCGTTTGAATTATTTGAGACTGTTTCAAATTTCTTTATAGTTTCACCGCTTGCTACTTGTTTACTATTTTGAAGCCTGATAATGATATCAGATTTTAAAATGTCGAGCTCTTCTTTTAGGATCTGTTGAGTTGTCATACCTTAAATTTTGATTCAATGACTTTGTTATATCTCACTTGAAATTTATGCTCTTCCAAATCCGTGAAGAGAATCCCAAATACTTTACCGTATTTCCATAGAAGTATTTCGTCCGGATCTTTCCCGTATGCTTTAGCCAGTGCTTTGATCGTTCCGAATTCGCCTATCTTTTCGCTGAGTTCTTTTACCCCGGCTCTTTTTTCTTCAATGGAAGGTTTATATTTCAGTAGGGTTATTTCCTGATCAATCCAAAACTTTAAACCCTCAATGATTTCAGTAAAATAATCTAATAGATCTGAACACTCTTTCAAAGTTGGTTTAAATTTATGCAGGCAAATGAATACTTTTTCAAACTTTTCAAGCTCCGAACAATCCATAGCCGCAATTTTACCCAATTCAATACGCTGTCCAAAGTTCATATCACCTGCTTTGACGTTGATATGAGTTAATTTTTTAGCGGGTGGGGGTATGTTTAGTTTCGGGTACCATCTCATTTTTGACTATTTGATATTAAAATTCGTTGTTTGCTTTCTTTTGTTTGGTAGTAGCTGCTGAGACTTTCTCATTTCAGCAGCTACTAAGTTTCTTTTTGCTTTCTTTATGATTAATCAAGAACGCACCAATCTTCAGAAAGAATGTCTGTTTGAGATGCTAACCATCCATTTACAATTGAGCCGTCAAATGCTTTCATACAAATATATGAAGTGAATTTAACTACTTGATTTTCATCTTGAATCAATTGATTTCCATCCTGATCTAAACGATCCTGATTATAAAAGTCTTTTACACTTTGTGGTAATGACTTCACTTTGTCAACTACAAAATCAATATGTAATTCATCAGCAGGACGCATAAATATAAACATCCCTTTACCGTTCCAGCCCATACGAGCCACCATTCTACCTTGTTTCAAGGCTTTAATTGCTTCTCCAAAGTCCATAGTTTTTATTTGAGTTTTACAAAGCCCGCTCAGAGCTATTAGCATATATTTTGTTTACAATCGAATTGAAGCATGATACTAACTTCGTTTGCGTCGAACCGTGGAAGAGGTGTATAGAACTTGAAGTTATCAACACGGTCAAATATTCCTGAATCGTTATAAGCGTTCATGAACGGCCTTACTATTTCGCTTTCAATCTGATTCCTTAAGTTTTCCCGATCCATTGCAGAGTTTTGAAATTCAGCGAACCGGCAAAAGTAAATCTGTACCTGTGTGATCTTTTGAAATACGAATTTTTCACGCGTATATGATCCTTGTACAAACTCCTCGATGTAGGCAAATCGAGCGTCTAAACTCTTTTCGTCTGCCTTTAAGTTCATCATTTTGTTTTCTTCATACTCAACAGGATAAAGAGGTGAAAGGGTATTACCGTCCTCAATACTTTCGATAAGTGTTTTTAATTCCTGGATCATGTTAGTAGGATATTTTTCTAATGCCTTTGGCAATAGGTTTATTATTTAATTTGTTTAATGCAACGTAACGAACTGGATCTAATGAGTGATTAAAGTTATTTATCGGTTCGTTCGTTAAGTTACCGTCTCTGTCAACTTTCCATTTATAAGAAAGCAATTCTTTACGGATATTCTTTGATCTCTTAGTTACGTTCAAGTGATATCGCTTTAGAATATCAATCCCGTTTTTAATACTATCCGCTCCTTTTACAGCCCCTTCGATTCTTATTCCGTGTGTCTTTAATTCTGCAATTGATTTTGGTTCTGCTGAGTCTGCAATGGTTTCAACTCTTTCTATTCCAAACTCCTTAATAGTTTTCGCAATATCTGAATTCAGCATTCCGGTACGGTATTCGTATTCATCTAACCAAAGTTCACCGCCCGAAAGTCTGACATCAATTATGGCAGTAGGATCATTGGTGAATCCAAAGTCAATCCCTGTAAATCTCTTCTTGTAATCCTTTGGCATTTCATCAACCAGTGACCAATTGGTATAAACAAGACCTTCTATCTTTCCGGTTAAGCCTCGAGCATAAACTTTGAATAACTCTTTATCCTGAATACCTTCTATTCGTTCGTGTTGCTCCCGTGTTAGATAAGGATTGTGTCTGTGATCTGATATGATAACTTTCGTATTTATTTCGCTTGCGATATCATGAGCCCAAAAACGAAATGTAGGATTATAATCAATAAATATCTTTTTCTTTGTACGGGTGGCTAGTTGCCAATATATTTGATAACTAATACCGTTTGCCTCGTTTACAAATAGATAATCTCTTTTACCACTCTTTGCATCCTGTTCGTCCTGATATGAATTAAATTCAATGATAGATCCATTTAAACACGTAAAGATTCGTTCCGTTTCATTCGGTTTTCCGTACCATTGTTGATAAACTTTTGAATCGCTCCATATCTTTTTAGCATCTCTATAAGCTCCTTTTTTTAAATTCGGTATATCCTGACCTACAACTGTTATAACCTGTTCTTCCTCTTCCATTCCAATACAGAAGAGTAGGTCCATGATCGTGTAAGTCTTTCCGCTACTCGTCCCGCCCTGGTTAATATTTGTTCTTTCTTTAGAATCTTTATTCTCAAAGAAGAGAGGCGGTTTAGTCGACGTCTCGCTCATTTGATGCAAATGTTTGCTTTGCCGAATTGTCAGTTATGAAAGTCATAGTTGTAACCAGGTCTTTTCCATCTTTGCCGGTTAGTTCTTGCTTGTCTGCTAAACCAAGTTTTCTCATTGCCATATTCGAGTTAAAGATATTTGCCATACCACCCTCGAAATGTTGAGCACTAATGATTTGTCTAACACGTAAGCACACATCAAAATATGTTTCGTAGCCAGTTTTTGACTCGTAGTTTAAAAATGTTTGTACACTGATATCTAAATGATTACATAACGCTTCAATCGAATACGCTCTTGTGAAAGGTAAATCAATTGTTTGTTTTAAGAAGTTTTTAATACTTCCATGCAATTTCTTATCAAAGTTGGTAGGTAGTTTTTGAGGTTGTTTGGATTGTTCAACCTTACGGAGTGGATTGTTATCAGACCATTCAAAATAATTACAGGCACACTTCCAAAATAGTTCAGGAGTGTATGCTTTCTGATTACAAGGGTTTCCCCACATCTTATGTCCTTTTGGTGCTGCACACATTGTATTTATTTGTTTGATTATTATACAATTTGCTACAAATTTAGAAAGCTTATTTTATATAAACAAATAATAAATCTTCCTAATATCACCGTTTTAATACATGCTTAATGCTTGCTTAATACTTCATTAATGCTTTAATTTAGTTAATGTATTAATTTGATGGTTAATACAAACAAAGTTTAAAAATCATGATTAATTTAAAATAATTTTCATTTATTTTTGATATAAAAAATCCCTCATACATTTTACTGTTGAAGGTGTCGGGTTACTCTCTATATACACTCTTGTGCTGTTTTTCTCCCCCGGGTGCTATTTTTCCCCTAAGTGGGGTATGTTGGTATGTTTTGTTTCATTTGCGTTTAAATTTGAGGTTTAAAATAAGAATGAGTAAATCAGGCATCCAAGAAAGAAGATTGCAAATGAAATCAGGAGTAAGTTAACCCTTCTTTCATCTACCTTGTCACAATCCCTTTGTACTTGGTTTTCAAATCTTCGTTGAGTGTCCATAAAGTCCGTTTGAATTCACGTTATGAACTTTCGAATGTGGGTGATAAAGGTATTTACGACTATGAAGTCCGTTTGTTGCACAACTTGAAAAAGCAAATGCAATAATTAGAAATAGTAACTTGATTGTTTTCATTTTTAGTATTGTTTTGATTTCATTCTTTCTATGTATTCCTGTCTGTATGCTTCGGTGCATTTTTCCGCCGGTACCTGAATAATTGTGTTGTGATTTATCCTGAGTGATTTTAATCCACCCATGATTTCAGGTTCGTTGGCTCCTTTAATCGCTGTTATAAAATTTGCTGTATAGTCTTTTAGATTTCCCATTATTTTCTTAGTGATTCACCGTCCAACAAAAGATCATTGAAGCTTTCCCGAAACCTATCTCTTATTCGTGTTCCGTATTGCGTCTCAATATCAGACGGCATTAGATTAGTAGTTATGATTGTTGTTTTTTTCTCTCTGTATCGGTAATCAAATAAGTCATTGAAAGGCTCCCGGGTATTCCCCCAACTCTTCGCCTCGACCATTTCGACACCGACATCGTCAATAATCGCATACTTTAGAATTTTGAATCTTAGTATTTCATTCTCCTTTTGATTCATGTATAAATCCTGAAGTTCAGTTGCATGAATGAATGCAGCATGAATCTTTTCTCCGTGAAGAATTGTTTTAATAAGTGCTTTAACAATCATAGTCTTACCCGTTCCAACACTCCCCCTGAGCATGATTCCTTTGTTTAGATCTCCTTTATATTTTTCATTGTTGGCATACCATAGGGATATTTGACCGATCACATCTTTGTTTAATTCATTTAAGATTAATTCCCGCCCCCGGTTTCTTACTTGATCTCTTATCATTTCGATCATATACCGGTAAACTAAAACAGGATCTACCTTTTCCCGATCACAAAGTTTCACTTGCATGGGATTTTGTTGTTTCCAAATTTCTCCGATTGTTTCCATTTTTTTGTTTTTTAGATTGTTCGCATTTAAACCAGTTTGCAAAATGACTCTTTGCATCATTGAGAGTTTTTCCGGTTTCGCCCCGGGATTTTAAAAGTTCGATAAAAGACTTTATAAAGGTTTCGAGTTGGATAATGGTAATATGATTTTGCATACAAATTACCTCGCACCACAATTGATCACTAATTAAAAAATCTTCTATTTTTTCAATATCGATAAAGTAAATTTTGTGTGTGGGGATTAATGTAATACTTTCACTTACATTATCACTTTCACTTTCACTTTCATTATGTGTACATGTGTTGACATTTATTGAATTAATGTCAACATTTATTGAATTAATGTTGACATTAATCATTTTCGACACATCAATTAATAAATATTCTTTTATTACATCTACTTTTTTGTATCTTGCTATTGCGTCAAAGTATCTATTTTGAATTCCTTTTGAAGTTAAAACACCGAACGAATTAAATACAGTTTCATCAAAGAATCCACGTTTAACCAATCCTTTTACAACTTCATTTACCAGATTTGGAACAACACCATTACCCATTGATTTTACAAACAATAGACATTGATCACTACCCCACTGATAAAAGTAATCTACTTTATAAATTTTGCATAATAGTCTCAATGCTATATTTGACCCTTTACATCCGAACTCCGATTCTATAAGCTGAATCTTATCATCTTCAAAAAAATCTACATTCATTGGAAAATAATCTAATCCTTTTTTATTCGTTCGTGCCATAACTATAAAATCTTAATGTATTGTGAATTGATAGTATCACCTATCTTAATCTTTTTCTCTTTCAAAAGCTCTACAAGTTCCGCTCTGACTATTTCAAGAGCTAAAGACTGTTGTCCCATTACTGCGATAGTTTCTATCTCTACAAGAATAGCGTGGTGAGGTTCTATCCCCCTGGACTTATTATCTGATTCGATCTGTTTAATAATTTCAAGTGCTGTCATAATATTAGATAGTTTAACTTTTCAATATCTGATTCTTCCCAGACGTAACAAAGATTACCTCCTAGTTTTCCGTTTGTTGTCTTTAATCCTAATTTCTGAGCATATTCGGTTAATTCCGCTGATCTGAATTTGCGCTTATGAATTTTCTTTAACCGGTTTGCGACTTGTGTTGGTGTCATACTTGTTGATCCTCCCACTCTTTAACCTGCCTCTTAATTCCTAGCAACTGTTTATCCCAATCATTCCGAACCAGCTTTATATTTCGGTTTTCAGTTGAATGAACTCTTACCATTGTTACCCGTTTTGATTTAGGGCGTTCAGGTTTAAGAATCTTTATTTTAACCTCTTTTACTTCTTTAATCACTTTAGGTGGAATCTTTGATATTTTATCAAGTGTTCCGGAGTGATTCGTTTTGTATCGAGAAGCGTTGAATTTACTTACCTTGTCTTTATTCTTGATTCTCCAGGCTAAATTTTCATCAGCCAAACAAGATTTACATGCTGTTCGCTGAACTCTAAATTCTGTATCTTCTTTCGGTTCGTGGCATCTACTACAAATTTTCATATTCTTTTACTTTCGCTTTATAGTGTTTAATTAATAACCCTAATTCAAATACTCCCATGGTGGAAGTTCCATGTTTTTTTACTTCGAGTAAATCAGTTTCATATTCACCAATCTTTTTAATGAGTCCTTTACGATATCCCTGTATATTTCCTTCATCAAATCTATTACAGGCTAAACATTGAGCGTTACAGTTCTTTTCATCATACCTTGTTGTCATGTGCTTTCTGTTGATATAATGACCACAATCACACGTTTTGTATGTTATTACCTTTTGACAAGAGATACACCTACCAACCCCGCCGGGAGTATCCCGTAACCGTATGAATTTAGAGAAAGGAATATCCAAAGCCTTAACCAGGGATTGTTTTGTTTTTACGACTTTTGATTTAGTTATCATAGTTTTAAAATGACCTCCTCACCAAATTCGCAATAATTGCCAAGATTTCTACATTTGCTTCTCACTCCTTTTGTAGGATCATAATCCTCACATTTATTTCCGCAAACTGTTTTTTCGTAACATGTATCAGAAATTTTGCAATAAATAAAATCAGTCTTATAAAATGGTACCGGTAGCGCTTCAATTACTGTGATTTCTGTTATGCCCTCACTTTTCATTTGCTCCTGAAAAAATTCTTCTGAATGTGCATTTTCGGAATCTTCATCTTCGAAATAAAATTTCTTTTTCATATGGTTATTTATTAAAATAAGTTTGCAATTAAATCTACTACACTTTCTTCGACCTGTTCGGTACTTCCTGTAATGGTTGAAGCCATGTCTTTTTTCTTTTGAATGATTTGATAAATTTTTTCATCTATCGTGTTTTTTCCAAGAAAGTAATAAGCGGTTACACTGTCGAGTTGTCCGATACGGTGTGCCCTATCTTCACACTGTTCACAATCTGCATACGTCCAAGGGAATTCTACAAAGGCAACATTCGAGGAAGCGGTTAAGGTAAGACCTACCCCGGCGGCCTTGATCGAGCAAATAATAAGAGTGCAGGAAGGATCTGTTTGGAATCTATCAACTGCCTGCTGGCGTGATTCCTTTGAATCTAATCCGGTAACTGCAACGGCTTTTGGAAAATGTTTTCTTAATTCGTTACCTACTTCGTGAAGATTTACAAATAAGATTACTTTTTCATCCTGCTCTAACATGTCATTCACAAAGTCAACTACCTCAGCGACTTTCCCACGGGCTGAAATTTGTCTGAGTACATTAATCCGGACCATTACTTCACCCTTCATGCTCTTCTGTATCTTTTCGTCTGAAGCTTGTTTATATTCTCTCAAATATCTCACAAGGTCAGCTTCGGCATCTATGTACTCTTTTCGGTTTGAAATTTCACAAATAACAGTCTGTCGAACTTTTGCGGGTAAGTCTTTAAGTACATCGTGTTTTTCACGTTGAAAGAAACAAGTCTTATTAAGTCTGTAATTAAGTTCTCGCAAATTACTGGCTCCTGACATCCCAGCGCAATAGCGATTTACAAAGCCCTGATATCCCCCAAAATCCGGAAGGCGTCCCATAATATGAAGTTGAGAAACTAAATCTTTAGGATTATTAATCACAGGTGTTCCTGATAGAAGAATTACATATTCTTTCCCTGAAGCAATGCCCATACAGAATTTTGAACTTTGTGCACTTCCATTTTTAACCCTGTGCGATTCATCAATGATGATACTTTTAAACATTGCTATTTCCGGTTTGAATTGGATGTGTTTAAGGGTTAATCGTTGACCTTCAGTATTGGTCATTTTAAATACAAAGTACTTCTTTAGGCTTTCAAAATTGGTAATGAAGACATCAGTTAACCCAGCTGAATAGAATTGTGGGAAAGTCCTTTTGTTTGAATCTTCAAGAACCATTGAACGATCTTTCCCGGTTACTTTTTTAAACTCCCGTTTCCAGTTCTCTTTCAAAGTAGAGGGACAAATCACAAGACAAGGGTAGGCTTTAGGAGTGTGAACCGTTGCGATTGCTTGCATGGTTTTTCCAAGCCCTGGTTTATCACCGTTAAGGAATCTTTTAAGGTCTAAACCTCTTTGAATCCCTTGAAGTTGGTAAGGGTAAGGATTGAACCCATCCGCTAACTTAAGTTCTGTTGTGAGCTCCGGCATAGGGATAGTTTCAAACTCTACCTCTTCACTCATAACTACTGCTTTCCCGAATTTAAAGCCGCAACGAGTAGCGAACGCTGTTACGCTTTCTTCATACTCTAAAGGAACTAACCAGCATTTATTAACGCCGTCCCACCTCTTTCCAGGTAGGAGTTTTACGGCGTCAACTAAATTTGGTCGGTAAGCAAAAGAGATGATAAAATACTTATCCGATTTTTGAATGTTCATGATAAGGATTTAATTTGTTCGTCAATACGTTCTTTTCTCTTCAGGTAGGTATCTTCATGCTTAAGTTCGATACGGGTTGTTTTATCCGGATAAGATTCTTTAGATACCGATAAGATAATGGATTGGATATTTTCCGAATAAGTTACTTCACCCTCAATAGATTGTTTACGGATAAAGGAGCGAACGATTCTATTTTGAATAGGAGTATTCAGGTTTTTGCAGTTATCAATGTAACTTAAGGACTTATCAAATGTATCCTGAATTTCAGTTGTCAAACTTGAATCACGAAGCGCAAGACCGTACATAGCTGCAATTTCAATCTTAGTAAGAGGAAGATCAATACTGCTAAAATCACTTTCAGTCATCAAGGTTCTGACATCTTCAATGATCTTTTCTTTCTTGATTTCTGAATTGCGTTTATCTTTCCCCTGGAGTTCTTTTAGGCTGTTGTCTAAAAGAACAGCCTGAGGATTATTATTCGAAGGATTAAGGGTCTTCACTATTTTATAGCAATCTTCATTGAAATATCCGATAACCCAAGCTTTTAAATAACCATCTTCTTTTTCTTTTCTCACTGCATTGGCGGTAATAGGGTTCTCCCAGTCGTATAATTTAAAATCATATACCAAATATCCCAGATCTTCTAATTTTCCACCAATTTGCGTTTTTCCATTTTTTAATAAAATGTAGCCTTCTTTTGATTTTTCAATAGCCTGACTGACTCTGAAATTAACTGTTTTATCTTCAAAACATTCAGGTTTAATGCACTTGTTTTCATTATACTCAGAAAATAAAGCATTGAATCCACAACGAAATGCACACGTTTCGCAATCTATTTTGTCGAATTTGGCATCTTCTAAATCTTTGAAATTACTTGATAAAGTTTGAATGATTTGTGAAAGTGGTTTGAATTTCCAGCTATAGTAATTATCACCATCGCAATTGTATCTATCTTTACAAAGTTCCGTCTGCCTGTAAACAGTTAGTTTACAAAGCTCTAAAGCATGACTAATTTGTAGTTCTTTCTTTTCAAGTAGGTCAACAAGTTCCGGGATAAGGTCATTTAATTTTATTCTAAGTCTTATAAACTGTACTGACTTACCAAAACGAGCCGCTAATTCTTCAAATGATACATCTCGTTTGTGAAGTTCAAAAAAGGCTCTTGCTTCGTCCATGGGGGCAACGTCCTTTCGTTGCAGGTTTTCAGTAATCATTGCATCAAAAGCCTCTTCGTCTGTCATTTCTCTGACAATGCAAGGAATAGTTTCAAGTCCTGCAAGAACTGAGGCCTTGTACCTGCGAGCACCGCAAACAATTTCATTCATCAATTTATTTACTTTCCTAACTGTGATAGGCTGCAACAAACCCTGTTTGATTATACTCTCTGCGAGCTCTTTCAAAGATGATTCATCGAATGACTTACGAGGATTTAAAGGACTTTCTTTGATATTTGCTATTCTAATATTTTCTATTTGATTCATAATTTGTTGTTTTTATTCCGGTGTAATTTCTCACACCGGATTTTGATTAGTTTTGTTCAAATCCTTCTTGTGAATCAGAGGTACTACCACCATCGATAAAGGCGGGTGAACCTTCGTGAATTATAGTTACTTTTTTCTTTCTGCCTTTTCTCTTTGGTTCTGTTCCGTCCGCGATAATGGGAGCGGTGTTTTCATCTTCCTGGTTGAAGTCTATTTCAACCTGTTTGATTGCGCACTTGCCATCTAAATAAAGCTTAACTTCTTCGATACAGGAAAGAATATCAATTTCTAATTCATCCCCGTTCGGATAATCTTTGCCGTCATATTCCACTACAGGAGTTTCAAGACATAGAATTTTCTTTGTGCTTAATCTTCGACTGCCTTGAAGTGTTACCCCTTCACCCTGTTTTCCTTCAGCGATCATAAACCCGCTTACTTCGAAATCTTCAGGTAGCCCGTTCATTTCACACACTGCGATTAAATGACTTTCCAACTTTTTGAATGATTCTAATAAGTCTTCATGAGCTAATGTTTCGCCCGTCTCAGTACATTTAGGTTCTACGTTTCCAGCACTTGAATGATATAGACGTGTAAACTTTACATCTACTGTTCTACCTCTTTTTAATGAGGCAGATTTGATTTTTCTGATACTTTCTTCTGACATAATTATTATTTAAATTGATTATAAAATTCTTCCCAGTAAATGTCCTCAGGTATTGGAAGTATAACCCTGAATTCTGACGCTGCATCAGCCTGTATTTTGTTTAAAAAAGTTGTGAATTTGTCTGTTGGTAGAGTGGATGTACCGCCTGAGAATTTACCATCTTTGTAAGTACATCTTTCTCCTAAAAACTTTTCACAGTAGTATTGATAGAAGTCCATTACTTCGCTTTTTGTATCTTCTGAAAGGCATCTGAACCACATGAACATTAATGAATTCTGATCAATAGATCTTTTGGGCTTTCCGAATGAAATTAAGTGCTCACCATCCTTTGAATCTTCTAAAAGAAATTTGAATCCCTTTTCCAATTCATCAGGAAATTGAATCCTACCGTTCAGTTTTTTATACCTGATAGTTTTCATTTAAAGAATTCAGCAAAGGTTTGATTTCCGTATTCTCCTTTAGTGACTTTGATCATTTCAGCAACTGTGAACTCTTTCGGTCTTTTGACTAGTCGATTTGATACAAAGTCTTTCGTTCCAAAAGAACATGCTCCTGTGATGATTCGATAGCATTCAATAGCTTTTTCAAAACTCATTTTACTTTCAAGAGTCAGACCTTTATAGTCGGATTTATCACGGTTGGATATTTTGAAAATTAGATCTTCTTTGGCTTCTTTAATCGTATCGCCGTGCGAGAATTTGCCATTACCATCGGTTACCAGATAAGTTTCTTTTGTTGATCCGATTTTCTGAATTTTGAAAACATTTCTTTTGTGTGAAACTACTTTTGAGAAAATTCCATCCGCTTTGATGTATTTGTTTTTTCTCCAGGAGAAGAATGATTCTTCATCGATATTCGTATTTACTTTACTTTGATCAGTGATTCCCGTTCCTTCAAGGTCGAGAGAGCCACCAACGGTTAGATTCTCAGGGAGTGAAGTGATTCCCGTTCCTCTAAGGTCGAGAGAGCCACCAACGGTTAGGTTCTCAGGGAGTGAAGTGATTCCCGTTCCTCTAAGGTAGATAGAGCCACCAACGGTTAGATTCTCAGGGAGTGAAGTGATTCCCGTTCCTCTAAGGTCGAGAGAGCCACCAACGGTTAGGTTCTCAGGGAGTGAAGTGATTCCCGTTCCTCGGG
>Ga0302215_10000916_pt1 | contig 21353 bp, 21 predicted proteins | sample II_Fen_N3_1_FD_194580 | JGI IMG/M metagenome (GOLD analysis project Ga0302215, IMG submission 194580) | Peat permafrost microbial communities from Stordalen Mire near Abisko, Sweden - II_Fen_N3_1 | ecosystem: Environmental > Terrestrial > Soil > Wetlands > Permafrost | place: Sweden: Abisko... | reverse complement strand
TTCAGAAATTATAATCGTAACAAAAATGTTTTTATAATTTAACATAGATCAAGAATTCAGTAAAAGTTTTATTCTAATTTTGTTTTAGAAATAAGAGAAAACAAAAACTTATTCAAAACCATTAACTAAAAACTAATATTAAAATGAGTACACTAAAATTACAAGACGGAACAGAGATTTTTTACAAAGACTGGGGAAAAGGACAACCTGTTTTCTTTCACCATGGATGGCCATTATCAGGTGACGATTGGGATGCGCAAATGTTTTTTTTCTTAGAACACGGTTATAGAGTCATTGCTCACGACAGAAGAGGTCACGGAAGATCAGAGCAAACTCCTTATGGTCATGATATGGATACTTATGCTTCTGATGTTGATGAGATCGTGACAGCTTTGGATCTGAAAGATGTAATTCATGTAGGACATTCTACAGGTGGCGGTGAAGTGATAAGATACGTGGCGAAACACGGAAAAGGAAGAGTTGCAAAAGCGGCTTTGATAAGTGCTGTTACTCCCATTATGGTTCAGAATGAGAATAATCCAAACGGAGTTCCTATTTCGGTTTTTGATGACATCAGAAATAATACGGCTAATCACAGACAGCAGTTTTTTATAGATCTGACTTTTCCATTTTACGGATATAACAGAGAAGGAGCGAAAGTTTCCGAGGGTATCCAGAGAAATTGGTGGAGACAGGGAATGAGCGGTTCTATCAAAGCTCATTATGATTGTATCAAAGCTTTTTCTGAAACAGATTTTACGGAAGATTTAAAAAATGCACACGTACCGGTACTCGTTTTACATGGTGAAGATGATCAGATTGTACCTTTTGAAACGACTGGAAAAATTGCTGCCACTTTATTGAAAAACGGAAAATTAATTTCATATCCTGGTTTTCCTCACGGAATGCCAACTACAGAGGCTGAGACGATTAATAAAGATTTATTGGAGTTCTTTAAATCTTAAAATTAAATATAATAATACAACTACCGTAGACATTTGATGTCTGCGGTTTTTTAATGTGTTAGTTTCACTTTTTTTTTGTAATTTTGCAAACTATTATTCGCAGAGTAATCTACTGAATAATCAATACCGATATTGATAACAAAACATAAAAAAGCAAACAATGCCAAAATTAAAAACGAAATCAGGTGCTAAGAAGCGTTTTAAACTTACCGGAACAGGTAAGATTAAAAGAAAAAATGCTTTCAAAAGCCACATCTTAACTAAAAAAGAAACTAAGCAGAAGAGAAATCTTACTACTACTTCTTATGTTGCGAAAGTGGATGAGAAAGGCGTTAAACGTCAATTAGCAATTAAGTAGTTTTTATAAATCATTTTTCGGTTTATAAGAATAACAATTCAACATTTTAACCCTGAAACGGTGCACCAAAGAGAATGATATTTGAGAAATAATCAATTATAGATCATCGATTATCAATCATAAAAATCTTCCGCCCTTTTCAAAAAAAACAATTTAAATTATGCCAAGATCAGTAAATGCCGTAGCTTCTAGAGCGCGCAGAAAAAAATTAATGAAACAAGCTAAAGGTTTTTTCGGTAGAAGAAAGAACGTTTGGACTGTTGCTAAAAACGCGGTACAAAAAGCAATGCAATATGCTTACCGTGGAAGAAAAGAGAAAAAGAGAAACTTCAGATCACTTTGGATCATGCGTATCAACGCAGGAGCTAGAGAGCACGGAATGTCTTACTCTCAGTTTATGGGAGCTCTTAAAAAGAACAACATTGAATTAAACAGAAAAGTTTTAGCTGATTTAGCTATGAACTATCCTGAAGCGTTCAAAGCAGTTGTAGATCAAGTAAAATAATGTAAAATTTTTTGTTATCAATATAAAATCCTGAGTTTTTTGCTTAGGATTTTTTATTTTTATATACATTTGCTTAAAATAATTTCAAAGTATAAAATCGACGTTTAAAGTGAAAAAATTATCTACTCTTCTACTCCTTTCATTGGCTTCGTACAACTTACAGGCGCAAAGTTTTATTCAGGCTTATCAAAACAGAGCCAATGAAGTTACACAAACCAATATTACAACACTTCTTCAGGATTTTGCAGCATTGGGCGTGAAAACGACAGGGTCAACTGCTAATACGAACACTTTAAATTGGCTTAAAGCGAAATACCAATCTTATGGTTATGCAGCAAGTCAGATTACAGAAGATACTTTTACATCAGCAAGCGTAACTTCAAAAAATTTAATTATCACTAAAACAGGTACAGTTTACCCCAATATCTATGTAGTGATCTGTGGACATTATGACACCATTGCCGGAGCTGGAGTAAGTGATAATGGAAGCGGAACATCTATTTTATTGGAAGCCGCAAGAATTTTAAAAGATATTCCTACTGAATATTCCATAAAATTTATTCACTTTTCTGGAGAAGAACAAGGTTTGGTGGGAAGTATACATTATGTCAATAATGTAGTTTTTCAAAACAACGTACGTCAATTAAATTTAAGAGTTGTTTTCAACATAGATCAGGTTGGTGGACAATTGGGAAATACAAACAGCGCCATCAAATGTGAAAGTGATCAAAGCGGACAAACCGCTAATAACGCTCAATCTTTGGCATTTACTCAACAGCTTGCAACATGTACCACACTTTATTCTCCACTTCAATCTGTGATGTCAAATGCATATGCTTCAGATTATATTCCATTCGAAAATAAAGGTGAAATTATTACAGGTTTTTATGAAAATGTGAGAAGTTTTAACGAACACACTGTAAATGATACTTTTGCAAATGTAGATCCTACTTATGTTTACAATGTTGGAAAAGCTGCAGTTGGAGCCCTTCAGCATTTTGCAGTTGCAACAACTACTTTGGCAGTCAACGAAACTCAAGCAAATCAATTAGAATCTGTAAAAATATATCCAAATCCTGCCAAAAATTTTGTCAAATTAGATTTACCCAACAATATCCGAAATTTCAAGGTTGAAATTTCGGATATGAGCGGAAAATTAGTTTTAAAAACAGAAAATAAAACGGAAATCAACGTTTCAGATTTGCAGAACGGAGTTTACGTTTGCTCTATAAAAGCTAATGATGAAAATATTAGTAGAAAAATTGTTATTAAAAAATAATCTTGGAATATACTCAAAACCTGCATTTTGCAGGTTTTTTTTATTGATTACGACTCAAAAGAATTTCTTCAATTTCCTGCAAAGAAAAGTTTTTAGCTTTTAGTAAAATCAAATAATGGTAAAGAAGATCTGCTGCTTCATTTTTGAATAAATCAGCATCATTATCTTTAGCTTCGATGACCAATTCTATAGCTTCCTCTCCTACTTTTTGCGCTACCTTATTGATTCCTTTCTGATAAAGTGAATACGTGTAAGATTCTTCAACTTTGTCATCAATTCTCTGAGCAATTTTTTCTTCCAATTCATATATAAATCCTTTCGTTTCTTTAGTTCCAAAACAGCTGAAAGTTCCCGTGTGACAAACAATATTTTTAGGAATTGCTTTAATCAAAATCGTATCCTGATCGCAATCTATCGCTATATTTTTTACTTTTAAAAAATTTCCTGATTCCTCACCTTTTGTCCACAATCTGTTTTTTGAACGGCTAAAGAAAGTGACAACTCCTTCCGCTTTTGTTTTCTCAAATGCTTCTTCGTTCATGTAACCCAACATCAAAACCTGTAATGTTCTGTCGTCCTGAATAATAACAGGAACCAAACCGTTTGTTTTATTAAAATATATCATCTTATCGTCAATTTTTTTAATTTTAATTCTTCTTTTAATTCATTGATACCGATTTCACCAAAGTGAAAAATACTTGCAGCCAAAGCTCCTGTTGCTTTTGTTTGATTAAAAACATTTTCAAAATCCGCAATTTTCCCTGCACCACCTGAAGCAATGACCGGGATATTTACATTTTCTGAGATTAATTTCGTGATTCTCAGATCAAAACCATTTTTAGTTCCGTCACCGTCCATTGATGTTAAAAGAATTTCACCGGCGCCCAACTCCTCTGCTTTTTTTGCCCAATCGAGAGTTTGCCAAGAAGTTTGTTCTCGTCCTCCTTTCACAAAAACCCAATCATTATCATTGACAAATTTTGTGTCTATTGCTACTACAATGCATTGACTTCCAAATTCTTTTGATAAATCAGATATTAGTTTCGGATTTTTAACTGCCGAAGAATTAATACTTATTTTATCAGCTCCCGCTTCAAGCAATTTTCTCACATCTTCTGTGGTAGAAATTCCACCACCGACAGTGAAGGGAATACTGAGTTCTTTTGCAATATCTTTTACGAGTTCGACAAAAGTTTTTCTTTCTTCTATAGTTGCTGTAATGTCAAGGAAAACCAATTCATCTGCGCCCTCATTTTCATACTTTTTGGCTAATTCGATAGGATTTCCGGCGTTAATCAAACCCTCAAAATTAATTCCTTTTACGGTTGTTCCATCTTTGATGTCAAGACACGGAATAATTCTTTTTTTAAGCATTTTCAATGAAATTTTTAAGTTGATTTAGCGATATTTTATTCTCATAAATCGCTTTCCCGATAATCGTTCCCGAACAGCCAATTTCTTTCATTTTGAAAACATCTTCCATACATGAGATTCCTCCGCTGGCAATGAGATTTATATTAGTTTTTGATAATATTTCCTGATACAATTCTGTTGAAGCTCCTTCCAGCATTCCGTCTTTAGAAATATCTGTGCAGATCACATTTTTTATATTTTTATCTTCATATTGAAGAATAAAATCAATAATATCCTTGTCACTTTCTTCAAGCCAACCTGAAGTTTTTATTTTTCGGTTTTCACAATCGGCTCCGAGAATTATTTTTTCAGAACCATATTTTTCAATGATTTTATAGCAAAATTCAGGATTCTGAACGGCAATACTTCCGATTGTAATTTGCTCTGCGCCTGAATTAAAGGCAATCTCAATATCTTCTTCAGTTTTCAATCCACCTCCAAAATCTATATGTAATGAAGTTTCATTAGCAATCTTTTCCAATACTTTTTGATTGACAATATGTTTAGATTTTGCTCCGTCAAGATCAACCAAATGAAGAAATTTAATTCCGAAATCTTCAAATTCTTTGGCAACTTCTACAGGATTTTCGTTGTATATTTTTTTTGTGTTGTAATCACCTTTCGACAGTCTCACACATTTTCCGTCGATGATATCAATGGCAGGAATTATTTTCATATGTAGTTTTTTATTGTTTTAATAAGTCATATGCAATCGCCCTTTATCATGGATTTTCCATTTCCAATCATTGCGATTTCATCATTAAATTTTTAAAAAGTTTTTCAGTAATTGATTTCCAATTTTCCCCGATTTTTCAGGATGAAATTGTGTTGCGAAAAAGTTATCTTTCTCCAACGTTGCACTAAATGGCAAAATATAATCACAAACCGAAGTGGTGAAATCCGATAATTCACAATAATAACTGTGAACAAAATAGAAATCATCTTCTTCCGAAATCTCTGAAAATAATGATGATTTCAAACCTGAAATTGTGTTCCAACCCATATGCGGAACAATATTTTCTGTCGGAAATTTTTTAATATTTATATCAAAAATTCCCATTCCTACTGTATTTCCTTCTTCGTTATTTCCACACATCAGCTGCATTCCGAGACAAATTCCGAGGACGGGTTGCGTCAATTTTGGAATTAATTGATCCAAACCTTTTTCTTTTAACAATTTCATCGTAGAAGAAGCCTCGCCGACTCCGGGAAAAATCACTTTATCGGCTTTTTGTATCAATTCGAAATCGTCTGTGATGATAGATTTTTCATCTAATCTGTTTAATGCATTTTGAACCGAATTTACGTTTCCGCCGTTGTATTTTATAATTGCAATCATTTATAAACTTCCTTTTGTTGATGGTAAATTAAAGTTTTGATCGGTCTGATTTACAGCCATTTTTATCGATTTTGCAAAAGCTTTAAAGATAGATTCAATTTTATGGTGTTCATTATTTCCTTCCGATTTAATGTTCAAATTTGATTTGGAAGAATCTGTAAACGATTTAAAAAAGTGAAAAAACATTTCTGCAGGTACGTCACCAATTTTTTCTCTATTAAATTCAACATCCCAAACCAACCACGGTCTTCCTCCAAAATCGATGGCAACCTGAGAGAGACAATCATCCATCGGAAGGAGAAAACCATATCTCTCAATTCCTTTTTTCTTGCCTAAAGCATTCAAAATTGCTTCTCCCAAAACAATCGCTGTATCTTCAATCGTGTGGTGCTCATCAACCTGCAAATCTCCATTCACTTTAATTGTCAAATCTAAATTTCCGTGTTTTGAGATCTGTTCCAACATATGATCGAAAAAATGAAGTCCTGTAGAAATTTCAGAATTTCCGCTGCCATCAAGGTTTACTTCAATTTCTATTTCTGTTTCATTGGTTTTTCTGTAAACTTTAGCTTTCCTTGGAATCTGCTTTAAAAACTGATAAATTTCGTCCCAGCTTTTTGTAGTTAAATCAACTTCTTCATTTTTTGTTTCATTAATAAAAATTGCTTTTGTACCTAAATTTTTCGCTAACTGAATATCTGTCATTCGGTCACCAATCACATAAGAATTTTCAAGATCATAATTTCCATGAATATATTTTCCGAGCATTCCGGTTTGCGGTTTTCTTGTACTTAAATTTTCATGCTCAAAACTTTTATCAATGAAAATATCTGCGAAAAATATCCCTTCACTTTCAAAAGCTTTCATCATTTTTTCCTGTGGTTTGATAAAATCCTCATAAGGGAAACTTTCTGTTCCTAAACCATCCTGGTTGGTCACCATAACCAATTCGTATTCCAATTCCTTTGCGATTTTTGCTAAGTTTTGAAAAACTCCGGGATAAAATTCAAGCTTTTCCAGAGAATCAACCTGAAAATCTGTTGGCGGTTCGATGATTAATGTTCCGTCGCGATCTATGAATAATACTTTTTTCATTTTTAAATATTTTTTAAAACAGTAATCAATCTGATATTTTCTTCTCTATTTCCAACATTTATTCTGATACAGTTTGGAATTTGAGGAAATCTTTTGCTTGTTAAAATTTCATTTTCTAAAAGTTTTTGATAAACATTTTCTACACTCTCAAACTCGATAAGAAAAAAATTGGCATCGGTTGGATAAACTTTTTTGATACATTTTATTTCTTCAAATTCTTTCTCTAACCATGATCTTTCTGCAATGATCTGTTCCAAATTATTTTGAAATTCACTTACATTTTCAAGACTTTCCAAAACTAAATTCAGGCTTAAAGAATTGACATTATAAGGAGCCTTAACGGTGTAAATAAGTTGAGTAATCTCTTCGGAAGAATAAGCAATTCCGACTCTTGCTCCTGCCATTCCCCAAGCTTTTGAGAACGTTTGAAGAACAATCAGATTGGGATATTTTTCTATCAATTCAATCGTTGATCTTTTATCTGAAAATTCAATGTAAGCTTCATCTACAACTACAATTCCGTTAAAATTTTCGATATAAAATTCAATATCGTAAACAGAATTTCCGGTAGGATTGTTGGGTGAACATAAAAAGAAAATTTTAGGCTGATTTTCTTTCGTAATATTTATAAAATCTTCTTTCTGAATTTCGCAATTTTCGTCTAACTGAAGTTTCAAAACTGAATTTTCATTGATTGATGCATAAAAACCATACATCGCAAACGAAGGATTCATCATTAAAATCGAATCTTTTTTCGGTTCACAGAAGATTTTAATGATCAAATCAATCAATTCATCGCTTCCATTTCCTACTGAGATTTGATTTGGTGAAATGCTTTTAAGCTGAGAAATTTGATTTCTGATTTTCTTATGAGTAGAATCCGGATATCGGTTAAATTCACCAAACGGACTTTCGTTAGCATCCATCAAAGTAGCATTTTCAAACGCATTTTGATCCCGAAAACTGACGTAGGGTTGAAGTTCTAAGATATTTTTTCGAACAAACCGGTTGATATTTATTGTTGTCATTTTATTTTTTTAATCTTATTGAAACGGCGTTTTTGTGAGCAATTAATCCTTCTGCTTCAGCCATGAATTCTATCGTTTTGCCTAAATTTTGAAGTCCATCCTTCGATAAATTCTGAAACGTAATTTTTTTCACAAAACTGTCTAAGGAAACTCCGCTGTAATTTTTAGCAAAACCATTCGTAGGTAATGTGTGATTGGTTCCGCTTGCATAGTCTCCGGCACTTTCACATGAATAATTTCCTAGGAAAACCGAACCTGCATTTTGAATTGAAGAGATATATTTTTCAAAATTTTTAATGGCGAGAATTAAGTGTTCCGAAGCATATAAATTGCTAAATTCAAGAGCTTCTTCGATAGTTTTAAATAAAATAAAATGACTATTATCTAAAGATTGCTGTGCAAATTCATTTCTTGGGAGACTTTTAACCTGCTTTTTAACTTCATCAATTGTCTCACCTAGAACTTGAAGATCAGTCGAAATAAAGATCACCTGACTGTCACTTCCGTGTTCTGCCTGCGAAAGAAGATCTGCAGCACAGAATTCTGGAACTGCGTTTTCATCTGCAATAATTAAAACTTCACTCGGTCCTGCAGGCATATCAATCGCAACACCGAAATTCTGAGCCAGTTCTTTTGCAGCAACGACAAACTGATTTCCTGGACCAAAAATTTTATAAACATTAGGAATCGTATCTGTACCAAAAGTCATCGCCGCAATTGCCTGAGCTCCACCAATTTTGAAGATTTTAGTGATTCCGCAAAGTTGTGCCGTGTAGAGAATTGCAGGATTTAGTTCTCCGTTTTTGTCTGGTGGTGTACAAAGAATAATTTCTTTACAACCAGCCAATTGTGCAGGAATTGCAAGCATCAGAACAGTAGAAAATAAGGGGGCAGTTCCTCCAGGAATATAGATCCCGACTTTTTCAATTGCGCGATTTTCTCTCCAGCAAATCACTCCTTTCGTTGTTTCAATTTTCTGAATTTCATTCTCTTGAGAAGCGTGAAATCTTGTAATATTATCTTTAGCTTGTTGGATAGCTTTTTTTAAATCCTCCGAAATTAATTGGGCGGAATTTTCTATTTCTTCTGATGAAGCAGAAAGATTTTCCAGTTCAACAGAATCAAATTTTTTATTGAAATCAAATAATGCTTTGTCTCCAAATTTTTGTACTTTATTGAAAATTTCTAAAACAATTCCGGAAATTTCTTCTCTTTTGAAAACCGGACGTTTTATAAGCTCGATCCAGTTATTTTTACTGGGAAATTGGTGTATATTCATCTTAGATAACCATTTTGTCAATTGGAATTATTAAAATATCCTGAGCTCCGTTTTCTCTCAATTCGTCAATGACTTCCCAAAAACGTTCTTCATCGATTACAGAGTGAATGCTGCTCCATCCTTTTTCTGCCAAAGGAATTACGGTCGGACTTTTCAATACAGGAAGCACATTTGAAATATCTGCGATTTTTTCATTGGGAACATTCATCAGAATGTATTTTGAATTTTTAGCCTTCAAAACAGCTTTAATTCTGAATAAAAGTTTATCAAGAATATTTTCTTTTTCAGAACTCAATTTCGATGTTTTTGCCAAAACAGCTTCAGACTTCATAATCGTGAGTGTTTCTCGCAGACCATTTTTAAATAAAGTGCTTCCGGAACTTACAATGTCACAAATTCCATCTGCCAAACCAATGTTGGGAGCGATTTCTACGGAACCCGAAATCACGTGGATATCTGCTTCAATATTATTTTCATTTAGAAATTGTTTAAGTGTGTTGGGATAAGAAGTGGCAATCTTTTTACCCTGAAAATATTGAAGACTATCTGTTTCAACGTCTTTTGGAACTGCCAAAGAAACGCGGCATTTTGAAAATCCTAATTGATGAACGACATTGATTTCTTTATTTTTTTCAACTAATAAATTTTCGCCAACGATCGCAATATCGACCACTCCATCTTCCAGATATTGAGGAATATCTGAATTTCTGAGATACATGATTTCCATTGGAAAGTTTTCTACCGAAACTTTTAGTTGGTCTTTGCCGTTGTTTACAGAAATTCCGCAATCTTTCAGAAGCTGCAGAGATTCTTCGTACAGACGACCGCTTTTTTGTATTGCAATTTTTAATTTACTCATTTTCAAATTTCTTGTGTCTGAGTAAATGGAAAGTAATTATTGAGATTTCTGAGAAATTCAGGAAACAAAAAAAAACCGTCTATAGACTCAGACGGTTTAAATTATAATTATATTTTTTTAACACAAATATCAATCAATTCCGTCTTAGCAGAGATGATGATAATGATGTACTGTTAAAAAATTACGTTTCATTGTTTAATATTATGGTACAAATGTAGAGATAATTTTTAATTGACCAAGAATTTTTTAAAGAATTTTTTGGTAAAGATTCATTAATTCGTTTGCGATGGGTTTGTCATTGAACTTCTGAACGAACTCGAAACCCCTGTCAGCACGGCGTTTTCTTTCAGATTCATTTGCCCAGAGAAATTTTATTTTAGATCGAATATCTAAATAATTTTTTGGATCGATATAAACAGAATCTTTTCCTCCAGCTTCGGGAAGACAGCTCGTATTGCTCGTCACCGTTACCGTTTTTGAAAATAATGCTTCAATAACCGGGATTCCAAAACCTTCAAAAAGGCTCGGATAAACAAAAATATCTGCTAATTTATAAATGACAGCCAGTTCATCCATCGAAACTCCTTCCAAAAAACGAATCTGTTTTTCTAATTTACTTTTTTTGATGTACTGCTCTATTTTAGCGAAATATTTTGTTTTTCTTCCAACAACGACCAATGGAATTTCAGTTTTATCGACTGCTTTTATAATGTTTAAAAGATTTTTTCTTTCTTCAATCGTTCCTACATTTAATATAAATCTTTCAGGAAGATTGAATTTTTGTTTCGTATTCTGAATGAATTCCTCCGACTGATTTTCTTTAAAAGCCTGATGACAGCCTTGATAAATAACTTCGATCTTATCTTCGGGAACCTTTAAATATTCAATAATATCCCTTTTCGTCTGCTCCGAAATTGCAATGATTTTATCAGCCATTTCAGCTGACTTTTTGAATTTCCAAAAGTGAATTTTTCTGTCAAAAAAAGAATAATATTGTGGGTATCTCATGAAAATAAGATCATGAATCGTAACCACTTTTTTGATCGGATTTTTGCTCCATTTTAAAGGCAATTCACCGGAAAGTCCGTGGAAAATATCGGCGTTTTGTTTTTGGACATCTTTACCCATTTTAAGCTGTCGCGAGAAGTTTCCTTTTGATGTTTCAACAAAATGAACATTTGAATTTCCGACAATAGAACTTCCTCGTTCAGATTTGTTTTTATTGAGTAGAAGGTATTGATTTTCAGGAAAATATTTGGAAAGCATTCTTACCAAATCTCTAGAATAATTTCCTAATCCTGAAGTATTGTGAAAGAAACGTTTTGCGTCGTAAGCTATCTTCATGATTCTATCTGCTTTTGAAATTCCTGAAATGTTCCGAATTTATAATTTTTATTCTTTAGCCAACCAACGAAATTATCAAACCTATCAACCATTTCATTTCCTGACTTTTTAACGGTAAATCCGGGAAGTTTAAACTCCGGATTTTTAATTTCAGCAAATTCCCACGGATGAAAATAAACGTTGAGATAATTGTCTTTTTTCAAAGTATCTGAAGCTAATTTTTTATAAAAACTTAATGGAAAATTATGAAAACTCAGCCAAAACAAAGGTATTCTAAAATTGGGTGAGACCGAAGCCGGAATTTGGGTGACACTTTCTTCTTTAAAGTAAGTTCTTGAAACTTTCAAGTTATTGTATCTTCCGGGAAGAAAAGTAGGATTTATGGATGAATTGTATAAATATCCGGCTTTTTCAACTTCTTTTTTGTCAACAGGCATCATTCTGGGCATTCTTAATCCTGTGACTTTAGTTGAAAATAATTCTTCTAATTTTTCTCTGGATTCCTTTAAATGTTTGACTTCAAATTCGGAATGAAACCAGGTGTGAGAAGCCAATTCGTGACCTTCACTAAGTAATCTTTGGATCAATAATTTGCTGTTTTCTGCAAAAACCACCGTTGAGAAAAATGTTGCTTTTGCATCATGTTTTTTGAGAATATTCAGAATTCTTTCTAAACCGATTTGAGAAATTGAAATCTGTTCTTCAAAAGATATTTTCCCTTGATATTCAAATGGCATATCAAATTCTTCAATGTCAAAACTTAACAATACCATTTTTAAAAGTTTTTGTTTTTAATAATATAATTGGGTCTGGCTTTTACTTGTTTGAAAATTTTACCAAGATAAATTCCAATAATTCCTAAGATAATAAGCTGAAGACCTCCGAAGAAAACGATGGTCATAATTAATGATGCCCAACCTGAGATTTCCGTTTTTGTAACGAAGGAATACAGTACATAAGCTGCATAACCAATCACAGAAAAACCTGAGAACAGAAAACCTAAATATGCGGCAATGTATAAAGGTTTTACACTAAATGCAGTAATTCCGGTAAATGCAAAAGTGATCATTTTCTTGAGATTGTAGCTGCTTTCTCCCGAAACCCGTTCAGATGCTGTGAATTCTAATGCGATTTGTTTAAAGCCCATCCAACTCGTTAATCCACGTAAAAACAAATCATCTTCATTGAATTTTCTCATGACTTCGACAACACTTGCATCCATTAATCTAAAATCTGAGCCGCCTCCTTTTGTAAGATTGACATCAGATAAACCAGATAAAATTTTGTAGAAAAAATCTGAAGTTTTCCTTTTAAATAAAGAAATTTCTTTAGGATATTTTCTTATCGTTAAAACAACATCATATCCTTCTTCCCATTTTTGAATCATTTTAGGAATCAATTCCGGTGGATGCTGAAGATCGCCGTCCATTGAAATTACTGCATTTCCCAAAGCGCTGTCCATTCCGGCTTTTACCGCAGGTTGATGTCCGAAATTTCTGGAAAATTCAATGAATTTTACTTCTTCGAATTTTTCAGATAAGAGTTGCAAATGCTGTTGGGTATTATCTCTGCTTCCGTCATTCACGAAAATGATTTCAAAATCATAATTCTGTAATTCTGAAAAAACTTCCTTAATTTTTTGATGAATCAGTTCGACGTTTCCTTCTTCGTTATAAGCGGGAATTACAATAGATATTTTTTTCATAAGCTATTATGTCAGACAGTAATCTTTTTCAAAATCTCTTGTCATCAGTTCATAAACTATCCTGAACCAAACGATAATGCAAGGTACCGCTTTTAAAGAATATTTAACGATGTAATTGACTTTGATGGATTTCGGAAATAAATCTGAAGGTGAAAAACATGTCAAAATAATTACAAAAACAAGCATTGCAATCACCAATGGTGATCTTTCTTTCTGTAAAAAAAACCAAATCATCACTCCTGCAACTGCAATAATGTAAGTTGGAGATTCTGAACCTGAACTGAATAACACCAAAAACAATAATGTGGATGCCAAAATCATCAGCTGAAAAGCATAATTTTTATATTGTTTTATTCTAATATATGGTAAAGCAAACAACGGTAAACCAAATGCTAAAAAAGAAATATTCGAAATAGAGGCATCACCCAAAATTCTTCTTACAAAGCCCATCAGAGAAATATCCTGATAACTGTTTAAACTTTGATTCTGAGCATTTTTTTCTGCCAATGAAACCGACCAGTCTTTGTAACTCTGCATTACAAATTCGGGACTTGAATAAATCATTGGAAAGACAAAAAACAATAGGGCAATCACAATCCCGGCGATGATAAATTTAGTTTTATTTTTAATGAAGAAAAACTGCGATAAACCTACAACCCCGTAGATTTTCACAAAAACGCCAACCATCAATGCGGCTGCAGATTTCACTTCTTTCTTTTCATAAATATAAGTTGCTGACAACATCAATAGTCCTACAAGAGCGATATTAAACTGTAAGCTTAAGGCTGCCGTTATAAATTCCTGCAAACAAAATAATGCGAATAAAGCTTTTTTACTATCAGAAAAAGGAAGTTTGTGAATGGCATAAATAAAGATGAAAGTATTGGCAACATTCCAAAGAGAAATTCCGAGCCAATCGGGCATTAAAGCAAATGGAGCAATCAATGCACTGAAGAAAATCCCATAATGATTAGAATCCTGAAAATGCTCAGGATATTGCAAGTAGAGATTTTTCTCAAGAAGAGTATTGATATAGGTAAACTTAAAAATGAGGTAATTATTGATTGCGTTCCCTCTTGAGTATTTCGAGATAGCCGTGACAATCGCTATAATAAGATAAACCCCAAATATGTATCTGGGGTTTAAAATATACTTTAAAAATTTTTCTTTCAAGGTTTTTAGTTTTAGGTTAAATATAATTAAACCGCAACATTATTCTCTCTCAAAGCGTCATTCAGAGATGTTTTTTTATCTGTAGATTCTTTTCTTGTACCAATAATCAAAGCACATGGAACCTGATATTCACCCGCAGGATATTGTCTTGTATAACTTCCCGGAATTACCACTGAACGTGCAGGAACTCTACCTTTAATTTCAACTGGAGTTTCACCTGTAACGTCAATAATTTTAGTTGAAGCTGTCAGAACAACATTTGCTCCCAAAACTGCTTCTCTCTCAACATGAACTCCCTCAACAACGATACATCTTGAACCAATAAAACAGTCATCTTCAATGATTACCGGTGCAGCTTGAAGTGGTTCTAAAACACCACCAATACCAACACCACCACTCAAGTGAACATTTTTACCTATTTGTGCACAGCTTCCAACCGTTGCCCAAGTGTCAACCATCGTTCCAGAATCTACATAAGCTCCGATGTTCACGTAAGAAGGCATCAAAATAACCCCTGAAGCAATGAAAGAACCTTCTCTAGCAACTGCATGAGGTACAACTCTCACTCCTTTTTCAGCATAATTTCTTTTCAACGGCATTTTATCGTGAAACTCAAACGGACCTACTTCAATAGTTTCCATTGTCTGGATCGGGAAGTACATTACTACTGCTTTTTTTACCCATTCATTTACCTGCCATCCGTTTTCTGTAGGTTCTGCAACACGAAGTTTACCGGAATCTAAAAGAGAAATAACTTCTCTGATAGCCGTTTTGCTGTCTTCATTTTGTAATAAATCCCTATTATCCCAGATGTTTTCTATAGTTTGTTGTAACGACATGTTTTTAGTTTAATCAGTTTAATAATTATGCCGCCAAAGATACAAAAAAGTTCCGCAAATGCCTTTTAAACTTATAATTTTGAAAACGAATTGTTGATAATTGTGACGATTTAAATTTCAATTACAAAATTCTCTGTGCGTGTAAATAAGCCTTATTCCAGTACTTTTCGTTGAGTGAGGAAATTATAACGCCTTTGGAAGTTGATGCGTGAATGAATTTTATTTCTCCGTCATTTTCTATCGTATGTACAATTCCTACATGAGAAACTTTGCTTCCGCCGGCTGTTGCAAAAAATAAAAGATCACCAGGTTTCACCTCTTCTACATCAATATTTTTTCCTGAATTTGCCTGATCTGCAGATCTTCTTGGAAGTTTCAGACCGTTATCATCAAAAACTTTTGTTGTCAATCCTGAACAATCAAAACCAGAAGATGAATTACCACCAAATTTATAAGGACTTCCAAGATATTTTTCAGCATCTTTTAAAATATCTTTTGCAGAACCTGATACTTTACCGTCAAACTTAGAATCAAGCTTTCTTAGGTTTTCTGATTTTGCTACTGTTTTGCCAGAAGAACCTTTGGATTTTGTAACATTTTTTGAACTTCCACATGATAAAATCACCGAAGAAATCAGCAAAAAGACAATGAATTTTAGTGTTATCTTATAATGTAGTTTTCTGAAGTTCATAATTGACTGATTTAATCTCAAATAAAATGACAAAACAAATTTAAAAATAAAAACTTAATTATACTAAAACTATACTACAACTATATACTAATTATATGTTAAAATTATAATATTAAGTATTAATTTGTATATTTGGAATTCAATTTTATTAATGGCAACATATGAAAGTTTGATAAAACTGAACGGATCTTTAGGAGATTTGGTTTTTTATAATCTGAATGGTAAGAATATCGTCAGGAAAAAAAGCGGTTTTAATAAAAATGCATTTAAGAAAAGTCCATCTTACGAAAAAGTTCGTCAGAATAGTTCAGAATTCGGTCACTGTTCAAAAATCGGAAAGATTATAAGACAGTGTCTTGAAGTTTACATCAAAGAATCTGAAGATCCCCTACTCTATCAGAAATTTGCGAAGCTCATGACTGAAATTAAAGATTTAGATAATATTTCAGACAAAGGGAAAAGAACGGTAAAAAACGGAATTGTTACAGAATTAGGTATGCAAATGCTAAAAGACTTCCAATTTGGAAATATTTCAAGTCTCGAAAATTCAGTATCAATTTCTGCAGGATTATGGGATTACAGCTTAATTGTTGATAAAAATATTAGTGTTGATGAAATCATTGTGGAGACTTTAAAAATTGATTTTGATGAATATCAATCAGAACACTTCAAAGATATAATTTCTGTAAAAAAACAGCTCAGTGAATACCTTTTTCTAAAGCAGTTTTCGGAGTCTGAAATACAATTTCACTTTGTAGTTTTGAAAGAGAATGACAAAATTATTAGAATGGGATTTGTTTGAAATTTGCTAAAGTTGAAGCGAAAATAAGAAAAGATTTTCTCTCGCAGATTTAGGGAATTCAGCTGATTTTTTATAATAATAGATAACTTGGAAGCACAAAAAAACCTGTAAACATTGAGCTTACAGGTTTTTTTATTTTATAATTGAAAATTATTTATTCTTTTCGCCGGTCCATGCACCGCTTCTTGTTGGTGTTGGTACAGCATTCGTCCAATTTCCGTTTCCTTTTTTATCAAGATTCAATGTTCCTACGAACTGCCCATCTTGAGGCAATCCCAACTCTGCGGTTAATTGTCCTGAAGCATCCAGATGTCCTGAAATATTGTAGTTCTCATTATTAGTTTCAGAATGCATTGTTCCGGTAACATCACCATCATTAGCCACGACAAAATTCCATACTCCTTTATCGCTTCCAGTGTACGTTCCTGACCAAGTTCCTATGTAATCATAGATTGTTTCGTCATCCGCAGTACACCCGATTAATAAAAAAGTAGTCACTAAAAGTAAAAAAAGTTTCTTCATAGCCTTGATAAAGTTTTGTTTATGTGGAGAATACGGGGATCGAACCCGTCACCTTTAGACTGCCAGTCTAACGCTCTAGCCAGATGAGCTAATTCCCCATTGTTTCGTGCTTTTCTCACGAAGCGCTACAAAAGTAAGTAATTAAACCATATTTGCAAATATTTTGTTAAATTTTATTTAAGAAGTTGTTTAAATAAATATAGAATAATCATGAAATCAAGAATATCATCAGAAAAACCACAAAAAAACGTATACTGAAAACAGCATACGTTTTATAAGGTAATTTATATTAATTTAATTATTTCCAGCCACCGCCTAAAGCCTGATAAAGATCTACGGCAGCTTTCATTTTACTATATCGAGCATTGGAAATATTCAGCTCGGCATTTAATGAATTTACATTGGCGTTTAAAACTTCAAGATAGTTTGCCAATCCGTAGTTGACTAATTCCTGAGAATATTCTACCGAATTTTTGTAGGCAGTTAATTCTTTCGTTTTCAAATCAATAAAAGAATCCTGCACAGAGAAAACTCTGATAGCATCTGAAACCTCTCTTCCGGCAGTAAGAATTGTTTTTCTAAAGTTGAGATAAGCAGTTTCCTTATTGGCCAAACTAACTTCATAGTTGGTTCTAATTTGTCTTCTGTTTAAAATTGGTTGTGCTAATCCGCCAATTAAACTTCCAAATAGTGAATTAACACTGAAAAGGTGATCGATATCGACAGACTGCAATCCACCACTTCCAGTTAATCTTAACGTAGGATAAAACTGTGCTTTAGCCGAATTTGTCAATTCGAATGCATTCATCAGATTAAATTCTGCCTGCATCACATCGGGACGGTTTGCCAGCAAATTGGCGGGATAACCTAAAGCAAAGTTTTCAGGAAGTTTTTGGCTCTCTAAAGTTGATCTTTCAATAGCTTTTGAAGGTTCACCCATCAGAAGATTCATTGCATTTTCCAATTGCTGAATCTGAGTATCGATATCGATTAATAAAGACTGTGCATTGTAAACTAACGCCGCACTTTGCTGCACCGCAACTTCAGTAAGTGTTCCGGCAACTTTTAGGGCTTTTGTCGTCTCAAGATTGTTCTCACGGATTTCTATCGTTTCCTGAATAATTTTTTTCTGATCATCTAACGTTAACAATTGAAAATAACTGGAAGCGATTGATGATACTAAATCACTTTTCACTGCCTGATGCGCTGCAATACTCCCAAAGTAACTTGCCAGCTGAGCTTTTTCCTGAGATTTTAATTTCCCCCACAAATCGGCTTCCCAAGCTAAGCTTCCCGTGATATCAAATTGGTTGACGTATCTTCTTGCACCAATGATCTGCCCAAACTGAGTGTTCAACGACTGAGTCTGAAAAGTATAACCTGGACCAACTGTCAAAGTTGGTTGGTAGGCAGCTTTACTTTGTCTCAAATACGCTTCCGCAGAATTGATGTTCTGCAGAGCGATTCTTATATCTAAATTATTTTCTAAAGCTTTTGATATATGTTTTTGAAGAATAGGATCGGTAAATATTTCTTTCCAGGAAACATTTGCCGTGCTCGTACTATCTTGCGGCAACATATCTGTTCGGAACAGTTTTTCATCGACAACAGCAGCAGGTCTTTCATATTCTTTTCTGACATGACAAGAAGTAATTACTACTGCAGTAAGCACTGAAAAAGCAGTTCCTTTTATAATTATTGATAAATTTTTCATTATTTAAATCTTAAAGATTTCTTATTCAGCTAAATTGATGTCTTCTTGTTTGATTGGTTTAATTTTTTCCTGCAAAGTCTGGAAAACTACATACAAAACAGGAATTACAAAGACTCCTAAGATCGTACCTATTAATAATCCGATTGAAGCACCAGTAGCAATTGATCTGTTACCAACTGCACCGATTCCGCTTGCTAAAACCAATGGTAGTAGACCGAATATAAATGCTAATGAAGTCATCAAAATAGGTCTTAATCTTGCTTTCGCTGCATTGATTGCAGATTCTACAATGGTTTCACCATGATGTCTTCTCTGAACAGCAAACTCGATAATCAAAATCGCATTTTTCGCCAACAAACCAACCAACATAATCAATGCAATCTGGAAATAAATATTGTTTTCTAGTCCCATGATTTTCTGTCCGAAATAAGCACCCATTACACCTAAAGGAAGCGAAATAACCACCACCAAAGGCAAAATGTAACTTTCGTACTGAGCAGAAAGAATGAAATAAACAAATACCAAACTCAAAGCAAAGATCAACAAAGTCTGAGATCCTGAATTTAATTCTTCTCTTGTAAGGCCTGTAAATTCAACATCATAATTCTGATCCAGAGTTTCTTTTGCAACAGCCTGTACTGCGGTAATTGCATCACCCGAACTGAAACCTGCTTTGTTTGCTCCGGTAATTTTCACCGATGTAAACAAGTTGTAACGACCGACAGATTGAGGACCATAAGTTTTGGTCAGCGTCACAAACTGTGAAATTGGTGACATCTCTCCTGAAGTGGTTTTTACATAATATTGATTCAAATTTTCGGCATTTGCTCTGTTTTCAGGAAGCGCCTGAATCATCACTCTAAACTGTTTTCCGTATTTGGTAAAGTCAGCGCCGTAAATTCCACCGATATATCCCTGCATTGTTGCTAAAATATCATTTACCGAAACTCCTTTTTGTTTTGCCAACGGAACATTGATTTCCATCAAATATTGCGGATATTTGGTATTGAACGATGTCTGAGCAAACTCAATTTCCGGTCTTTGCATTAAATTACCAATAAATTCATTGGTTTTTGCATCCAATGCAGCAAAGTCGCCTCCGGATTTATCTAAAAGTACCATCTCAAAACCTGCACTGTTACCGAATCCCGGTACACTTGGAGGCTGGAAGAAGACAACTTTTGCATCTGGAACTTTACCTGCAAGACCAAATAATCGCTTAGAAATTTCTTCAGATGATAAACCATCGCCTTTTCTGTCGTCAAATGGTTTTAATTTAATAAAAGCAAGACCGTTATTACTTCCGTTTCCTGACAATAATCCTCTACCTGTAGAAATAGTAACATTTTGGATTCCCGGAATTTGCATTGCATTTTTCTGCAAAGTTTTCAAGACATTATATGTTCTTTCCATCGATGCTCCCGGAGGAAGTTGTACGTCGGTAAAGATAATTCCTCTGTCTTCTGTCGGTACGAAACCTTTTTTCATACTTCCATTTGCCCAGTAAATAATTCCTCCGGTAACGATAAGAATGACTACAGTCACCCATTTATGTTTAATTAAGAAATTAAATCCTCTTCCATAACGGTCGGTTGCAGTTTTGAAACCGATATTAAATTTGTAAAAGAATTTCTGAATGAAATTTTTATTCTTATAATCTTCGTGATGATCGTCGTGTGGTTTTAAGAATAGTGAACATAAAACCGGACTCAAAGTCAATGCATTCACCGCAGAAATGATGATTGCAATAATCAACGTGATCCCAAACTGTTGGTAAAATACACCAGTTGGGCCAGTAATAAATGTTACCGGAATAAATACCGCTGCCATTACCAAAGTAATTGAGATAATCGCTCCGGTGATTTCATCCATTGCTTCAACGGTTGCTTTTTTGGCATTTGACACACCGTTTTCCATCTTTGCGTGTACCGCTTCGACGACGACAATCGCATCATCGACGACAATACCAATTGCCAATACCAATGCGAAAAGCGTCAGTAAGTTTAATGAATATCCAAATAAATTCAGGAAAAAGAAGGTACCTACAATCGATACCGGAACCGCAATTGCGGGAATCAAAGTTGACCTGAAATCCTGTAAGAAAATGTATACAACAATAAATACAAGGATAAATGCTTCAATCAAAGTATGAATTACTTTTTCGATGGATGCATCCAAAAATTCATTCGTATCAAAGTTGAAAGTATATTTTACGCCTTCAGGATACGAACCTTCATTATCTTTAAGCTGTTTTTTGATGTTTTCAATAATTTCCTGAGCATTGGATCCCGGAGTTTGGAAAACCCCCATACTGATTGAAGGGTTATCTCCGTTTTCACCAACTCCTGAATAAGAAAGTCCTCCTAATTCTACTTTGGCCACATCTTTCAGCATCAAATTCTGTCCATCCGGAAGAGATTTAATGATAATATCATCATACTGT
>Ga0302215_10000914_pt1 | contig 21408 bp, 23 predicted proteins | sample II_Fen_N3_1_FD_194580 | JGI IMG/M metagenome (GOLD analysis project Ga0302215, IMG submission 194580) | Peat permafrost microbial communities from Stordalen Mire near Abisko, Sweden - II_Fen_N3_1 | ecosystem: Environmental > Terrestrial > Soil > Wetlands > Permafrost | place: Sweden: Abisko... | reverse complement strand
ATTGCTGCACCTGCTCGAAACGATTCCGGTGCATAACACCGACAGTGAACTTCCTGCAAGGTTCCCAATTCAATACGTTATCAATCAGGATAACGACAAATTCCCGGAATACAAGGGCTATGCGGGCCGTGTCTCTGGTGGCGTATTCAAGGTTGGAGACACGATTCTGGCTTTACCATCCAACAGATTATCAACAATCAAGGCAATCGACGAAGGTTCGGTTGGATTAAGTGAAGCGTTCACGCCTCAATCGGTCACAATCAGGCTGGAAAGCAATCTCCAAATCAACCGGGGTGATATGCTTGTAAAACTGAATGCAAAATATCCAAAATACAGCTCGATCATTTCGTTACATGTTTGCTGGATGAACGTGAGACCACTAAACGTAGGCGGGAAATACATTGTGCGTCACGCAAACAGCGAAACAAGCGCCACAATAGAGGCAGTCCGTTATAAGGTAAACATCAACACCCTTGAGAATATTGAGGACGATAAAACCGTCGGTGTGAACGACATTGCACACATCACAATAAAGACATTACTCCCGTTAAAATACGACGATTACAGCGAAAACCGGATAACCGGTAGTCTTATTTTAATTGACGAAGACACATTCGAAACTGTTGGTGCAGGAATGATTGTTTCTGATCCGGAAGTCTATTCGTATAGTATTTAAATTACGGCATCATCTGCTGAGGAATGCAAATCAACAGATGTTGTATGCTCTATTCTGCAAAATGATAACCCATCGTAACCGGATGTATTGGCGGAAAAGGACTGGATGTGTTGGTGGCAACGGACTGGATGTATTGGTGGCGATGGACTGGATGCACGATGGAGACGGACTGGATGCACGACGGAGACGGACTGGATGCACGACGGAGACGGACTGGATGCACGACGGAGACGGACTGGATGCACGACGGAGACGGACTGGATGCACGACGGAGACGGACTGGATGCACGATGGAGATGGACTGGATGCACGACGGAGATTGTTTTTAGACCCGCTGCCCAGCATTTTGGCAACAAGAGGAAACAAAACAAAGATAAAATTGCCGTTTTATTTTTTTTAAACGAATACTGAACCTGCCATGGCGTGCTCCGGAACAACCAGAATTACAACCTATAGTAGCTTCGCCCGCTGATATTGCAAAGGCCAGGTGATGTCATCCCCTAAATCCGCCGCTGCTTTTAACGCAAAATAAGGCTCCCTGAGCGATTCCCTTCCCAGTAAAATAAGGTCTGCCTCTCCCTTTTTTAAAATATGTTCTGCCTGCTGAACTTCTGTAATCAATCCGACAGCACTTGTTAAGATGCCTGTTTCCTTTTTAATTCGTTCTGCAAAAGCTACCTGGTAACCCGGTTTCCAAGGGATTTTTGCATAGGACACCAATCCTCCTGAAGAACAGTCAATCAAGTCAACGCCTGCTTTTTTAAGGATAGCCGAAAGTTTCACTGCTTCATCAATATTCCAGCCGCCATCAGCCCAATCAGTCGCTGAAATCCTCACAAACAACGGGAGGTTTTGTGGCCATACCGTTTGTATACCTTTCACAATTTCCAGCAGCAGGCGTATCCTGTTTTCAAAACTTCCACCATAGTTATCGATTCGGTGGTTGCTTAAAGGGGAAAGAAACTGGTGTATCAGATAACCATGAGCTGCATGTATCTCAACAACCTTATAGCCTGCACTTAATGACCTTTGAGCAGCAGCTTTAAAATCAGCAATCACTTTCCCTATTCCGTCGATGTCTAAAGCCTCCGGGGCATCATCTTCAATGTTAAAAGCAACAGAAGTAGGTGCAAAAGTTCTCCAACCACCCTCTACCTCTTTCAACTTATTTCCGCCATCCCACGTGACAGAACAGCTTGCCTTTCTTCCGGCATGTGCCAATTGAATTCCTGCCACCGCTCCCTGCTCATGTATAAATTTAGTAATGGCTTGCAACTTTTCGATATGCTCATCTTTGTATAAACCTAAATCACCAGGAGTAATACGTCCTTCGGCTGAAACAGCTGTCGCTTCCTGAATGATTAATGCAGCCCCACCAACTGCCCGGTTGCCCAGATGCACCAAATGCCAGTCGTTTGCAAAGCCATCTACTGCAGAATACTGGCACATAGGCGAAATGACGATCCGGTTTTTAAATTCGATATCCTTAATAACGAGTGGAGAAAAGAGTTTTGACATCACTGATATTTGTATTAATGAACGACCTGATTTAATGCTAAAATAATCATTGCTTTCGCTCCCGCCAAATATTGATCGGCATTTGCGAGGAAGAACAATTTATTCTGAATCAATTTAATTTCAATTTGCAATTCATGATTTTTTTTTACGAACTTTATATTGACGTTTTAAAATGTAAATCATTAAAATTCCCGTCAAATGAAAAAATTAATTCTTATTTTGAGCATATTGTTGTTCTCCTTTAACAATTCCTATGGACAATGGTTTGTAAAAAAGTACCAGGTTTCTGATATTAATCAACTTTCAAGGTCGCAGCTTGAAGAATCATTGGAAAACACAAAAGGAAATCTACTTACTTCCGGTGTTATAGCAGGCATTGGTGGAAGCATTTGCCTTGTAAGTGCTTTTTCAGCCTGGTCATTTGAAGATCCATCATTCTTTGAACAATTAATCGGAGATAAAGGGATGAGTGATATTCTGACTGGCGTCGGAATAAGCTTTCTGGCAGGAGGGACAATTGCGGCCATTGGTTACATGGATCGGAAAGGAAAAATCAAATCGGCGATCCAAAGGAATTTCCCGCCAACCACATCATTTCGTATTTCACCAAAAATGATTTTAAACAATTATACAGCATCATACGGGATGGCTCTTTCGATTACCTACAATTTTTGAATCTCCAAACGTGTGCAAACATTGTGAAAGGAGGTCAAATTAGTTGAAAAATTGTAGACACCACAATATTAATCCTGCTGTCCTCACTTTAAAAGTTGCGCAATCCACCGGAGCCTGAACTTCCCTGATTATTAGGATTGCTTTCATCGTTTGCTCCAGGATGCTTTGTTCCACCAACCTTAATCGGTTTTGGTAAGTTTTTGGTTCTGAATATCGGGAAGCGGTAATAGAGACCAATCGAAAAATCAAATGGCACATCAGTTGCTGTTTTACCAAGTCCGGGAATAATATAAGGTTTGATATTGGGATCATTCGAGACGGACAAAGGAAACTTTGCCCTCAGTGTCCATCCAAGAAAGAAGTTGCTGAAAAGTTCGCCTTTCATTCCAAAGACCAATTCTGCCCAATGGGCATTCATTGTCCGGCGAGGAACCGAAGAAGTAAGTGTTCCCCAATAATTTGTATACCCAATGCCTTCGGTTTCCTGGTTAAAGAGGGAATAGCCATAACGGGCTCCGATAAATACCAGATCGTGGTCTTTCATCGATTCGAACTTTACAATATTCATGTCCAAACCTAATCTTGCATATGTGCCATTATTCGTATAGCGAAAACCATCCCGTTTATCATCAAACCATTGCATCCCAAACTCAAAAGTCGGAAAAAAATTACCTTTGAATGGAACATCTGCCTGAATCTCCCAACCATTCCGCTTTCCCTTTTGTAGATATGGGACAAGAAACCGCGACAGATCAATCCCAACACGAGGACCTTCGTAACGCCAAACCTCGGCTTTTTTCTGCGCGAAACCTTGAAAGCTACTTATGAGCAGCAGAACTAAAGTAGATGCTAATATTTTGGTCATTCGTCTTTTTCTCTATTGATTTTGGATTAACCTTTTTATCGGTGATCTTTACCGAGTCGATACCTGCTGAGTGCCGTAAACCTGAAATAACGTAATTAGGAGCAAACCCACAATTCTCTGATATAAAGATCATCATCATGGAATGCCTTATATAAAGTGTGTCTTTTATCCCATTAACTTCAAGGACAAACCCCGTCGAATCGGCTGACAATGAAAGTGGCAGCGTATATCTCTTTGTCAAAGTCGAGTCCTGGTCATTTACAAGCGTATCACCCAAAGCGTTGCGGTCAACACCTTTAATCACCAATGTTTTAATTTGTATTGAATCGTTTACAGAAAAGGATGTTACCATTAAGGTATCAACCGATTCGTAACAACCGTTTCCATCACTGCACGACACCAATGCAACAAGTGAAAGCGAAATAATGGACAGATAAAATCTCATGAAAAGATTAATTTGTTAATTTACAAAGATAAAAAAAATGGAACGATTGTTTCCTGCACCTGAACAAAGTTGGCTCTACTATTGTCTATTGAGTATAATGCTATTCTTTTAATTAAGTTTATTTTTGAATAAAATATTTCCTCTTATGCGCGCCACCACATTTCTTATCTTCTTCGGAACAGTTTTGTTGATCTATTTCTCCATCAATTTCCTCATCTACACAAGAGGTTTACAAGCATTTTCGTTATCTCCTGTTTGGAGAAAAAGTTATATTACAGCATTTTGGTTAATCGTCTCCTGTTTTATCGTTGGCGAAATTCTTGAGCATACCCACTCTTCTCTGGCAAGTGAATGGATTTACCGGGTTGGTGCCTTTTGGCTCGCCTTTATGCTTTACTTCACGCTCACAATTCTTTTATTCGATTTTATTCGTCTGCTTAACTACTTTTTTCATTTTCTTCCGGAAATGACCCAAACACTGAAGTTCAGAATTGGCATATTTACAGTAGTTTTTGTCTCATTAGTCGTTCTGGCAGGTCACATCAATGCACTAAATACACGTGTCAGGGAAATTTCGCTGAACATCCATAAGAAGATCAAGGGAAATCCCGAAATGAAAGTTCTGATGGCGTCCGATATTCATCTTGGTGCATTGATCGGAGAGAATCGTGAAGAAAGGCTGGTAAATATCATTATTAATCAGAAACCTGATTTGGTGCTGCTTTGCGGTGATCTTGTCGACGGAGATGTTGCTTCTGCACTTCGCAAAAATCTGGGGCGACAAATTCAGAAGATCAAAACCCCATTGGGCGTTTATGCAATTGCAGGAAATCATGAATATATTGGTGGTATACAAAAAACATTACCCTACCTTGAAAGCATTAATATTAATATATTACGTGACAAAACGCTGATTTTGCCTAATGGAGTTCAATTGGTTGGACGAGACGATCGCGACAATCGCCGGATGGGAGATTCAGCCGGACGAAAATCGTTGAAAGAACTCATGACTGAACTTGACAAAAGTTACCCAATTATCGTGATGAACCATCAGCCTTTTAATCTCGATGAAGCAGTAACAGAAGGTGGTGTCGATTTACATCTTTCGGGACATACGCATCATGGACAGATTTGGCCTTTAAATTACATTACAAAAGCTGTTTTTGAACTAAGCTGGGGGTTTCTCAAAAAAGGAGATACAAATTTTTACGTCTCTTCCGGCTTTGGTTCGTGGGGTCCTCCTGTAAGATTGGGCAATACTCCGGAAGTTGTTGTTTTCAACCTTAAATTCGATGACCCGTCTTTATAATTCTATTTTAAATCATAATGAATCAAAAGCGATTGGTCTGCCTTTGTAATCACGTTTCGGCGCCTGAGATAAAAAAGATGTTACGAGCAGGTGCGCTCACAACCGCCGAGATTCAAAAATTCACAACAGCCGGGACAGGCTGTGGCCGCTGTGTCAGTGAGATTGATGCGATCGTTGAAAAGTATAGGAGAGAAACCAACAAGGATCCGCAGTTCAGAATAATTTTTAAGTAAAAAGAGCAAATCATTCATTATATTTGTATGTTTCAATCTTACAATAAATAAAACATGCCTTATGAGTAATTTGATTTCTAAATCGTTACAAGTATTCCTTATGCTGACTTTCTTTTGGGGATCAGAAATTCAGGCTCAACCACAGACGAATTTCAAAGCACAGGACATAGGAAAGCCTGCAGTCAAAGGAGATGCACAAATTGTTACCGACGGAGTTGATATCAAAGCTGGTGGCGAAGATATCTGGATGAATTCTGACCAATTTCACTTCGTTTACAAACAAATCGAGGGAGATTTCGATTTCGTGGCGCGTCTCGAATCTTTGGAAAGATCGCATTTGTATGCAAAAGCAGGTTTGATGGCACGCGAGAATCTCACATCCGGATCGCGCAATGTGATGTTTCTTGCTTTTCCGGGTAATGACAAAAGGAACAACAATCGTGGAGGTTACGAGTTCCAATATCGTCTTGAGAAAGGTAAAGAAAGCAAAGCCATCTATCCATCATTGACAGATTCCGTTGCCCAGGCAGCATTTCCTGTCAATTTTCCCAATTCATGGATGAGATTGAAAAGAACCGGTGAAGTCTTTTCATCATATACAAGTCCGGATGGTATCAACTGGGTTCAATATACAGAATTTTCGATGAAGATGCCGAAAAAAATATACTTAGGAATGGCCGCTACCGCTCATATCAAAGGGACCACAACAGTAGCCAAATTCCGAAATTTGCAAATGAATCAGTAAATTATTGATTAAACTCAGACAATAATTTAGCTTGTCTATACATTGTCATAAAAGAGTAAAGGCAAATCTTTGCTCTTTTATTTTGTGACAATAATCTGATTATATGGTTTATAACTTAAATGATGTGGATTAAGGCATCTTCGAAAGGTTTTCCCAACGTACTTTCCAAGTTCCATCCTTTGGAAATCCGGGGAGATCTGTACGATTCCCGTCAAAGCCTGCACACATCATCGCAACAGCTGTCAGAACGCCTCCGTTTCCCGGCAGGTAAAGCCGGAGTCGCTTATCCTGATAATTATGACCATTAACAAGATAGGTGTTTTTTTCAACATCCATAAAAAGAGCATCCAATGCCTTTTCAGGCATTCCCAGTCTTGTCGCTGTCATTACGGTTAGCGGAAAATCCCATCCCCAGGTTTTCTTCCATTGCCAGTTTTTCAACACATAGTTAAACGTTTTTTTCATCGTTAATGTATCGACCAAAGGGGAACCGGGCAGATATCCGAAAGCACCAAGTACAGCTGGATGATCAGCAGTATAGCGTAAATTTGTATAGGAATCCGGAGCGCTTTCGGCAGCAAGATAGATCCCTTCCGATTGTGCCGGCAGTGACAGTTTCGCCAAAACATCGTTCCATTCTTTTTTAGGTTCAAGTCCCAGCCGCTTCCTCCATTGTTGTGCCATGGTAAGTCCCCAATACCAATAAGCCAATTCGAAAGGAGGATTGAATGTTGTGTTCGGGTCGAAACATTCTTGCGCAGGAATAAGCGGTGGTCCAAGAATATAACGCTCCGTTTTCTGGTCGTAGAAGGCGAACGAACTCATAAAATCAGCGGTTTCGAAAACAAGATCGGCATACTTGCGAAGTGTTGCAGTGTCCTGATGGTTACGGTAACACAATTCCGCAAAATAGATGATATGCGGTTGCTGCCAGATCAGAAATGAACCTACACTTGATGGGCTATCAATACCATTATGTGCAACCATTTTGGGCCAGCGAACTCCTTCAAATCCCTGTCTTTCTGCTATTTTTCTTGCTTCATCTTTTATTTTATTATACCAGTCTAAACTTTTCTCCAGCAATTCGATCCGGTTCCAGAGTGCAAAATGGACGCCGTGCCACCAGTGCATTTCGAGGTGCGGTTTGCCGTACCAACTATTAAACGTCAGTCCTGTTTCCTGCGGAGGAAAACTTCCTGTGCACTGAACTTTTGTCAGATACTGCGATAAAATAACCCTCCTTTCGAGTTCATTTGCACGCGGATCGGTACTTCCCGAAAAATCAACAGCACCGCCACTCTCCCAGAATTTCTTCCATCCCGTCCGACTGCTTTGCAGAATTTCGTTAAAACCTGTCAATTCAGTTTTTACAGGAGTAAATTCAGAAAAGGAGGTCGAAAAAGTGAGCTTCTCCTCTCCTTTTCCGGGGACAATTTCTAACACATGCGTTGAAGGCATTGTCATTAAACCTGTTCCACTCCATCCAACTTCGGTAAAATAACTTTTGCTATCCAGTTGATGTTTTATCAGCGCACGTCCCTGACTTTTTTCAATAATCGTAGTTTGGTGTTTCTCCGGTTTTGTCCAGTCGCAACCGGAATCGACATGTCCGCCGGATGGGTATGGAAACCGAAGCTTTATACTTAATAGTCCTTTGGCAAACAACTTTGAAGTAATCGCTGCAGAAATCTGATCCTTTTCCTGACTACAACACGTTGTCACTTCCACTTTTTCGCCATTCACCGTAAACCTACTTCTGATCACTCCTTCCCAAAGGTCAAGTTCCTGATGGAGATCAGCTATATCATCAGGGGTAACTAATTTCCCTTCTGCTGTTTTCATTTCAAGTCCAATTATTCCAAGGTGTAACCGGTGAGGGTTCTGGCGAAAATAATTTGCAGCGCCAACATTTCTTTCGGGCTCCTTCACCTGAACATCGTAAGGGATTTGGCGACCGTGATAATCGAAATTCTTCAGCGTTTCTTCAAACCGATAACCAACCGTATCGGGAAAACTGTGCCAGCCCCATTCCGACTGTGTTCCAAGCGAAATGCCCTTTTCGTAGTACTCAGGAAATGTTTGAAGCCCGGTTGCATCCACCGTATAGGCAAACTTTCCATTGCCGACAGTCAGAGAACCAAGCGTATCAAATTGGGTGATTTTAACGTTATGCCTCCGGACCAGCGCTTCGCGGTCAATTTTATTTGAATTGGATATCTTTGAATTACAAGATGTTATAGTCATGACGATGATCGTGATCAACAGTAATATCCAATTATTTTTGAGTATCATTTAGAGATTAGTTGGTGTGGTGATTTAGTGAAAGGGAGAGAGAAATGCTTCTCTCAAAATAGCAGTTCAGTGGGAGAAATCAAAAAATGGAATAATGAAAGGATGCGTTAGTTCAACTTTTCATTATTCCATCCTTTTAAAACGCAATTATTCAGATCATTTTACTTCTTTACTTTCGAAAGAAGGAATTCGGTAAGGTTATTGGCAGCTTTCAGATTTTCGAAGTCGGCTGGAAGCATGGTATGATCGATGTATTCGTTGTACAACCATGGATCGCCAACGGCCAAAACATATCCTTTCCCGAAAGAAGTTTCAGCAATATACACCTGTTTATTGTCTGTAAGAACGGCTTTGGCATCACCACTTAAGCTAATCGATGAAACTTCTTTCATATATATTTTATTCACCCCTTTAAACAGCGGATGATTGGGCAGATTAGTTTCGGCAGCCATATTCCATTCTCTGTTGGTCACCGGATTTAGGGTCACCGGATTAAAATGCATACCAAACTCTTTTACAAGTTGATTCAGATGGGTGAATTCGCAGTTGGGTTTGTCGTTGGCCAAAATCAGGAGCACGCCACCCTTTTTCACCCAGGCTGAAATTGCTTTGGTATCGTCAGGAAGGATATAATTTGGTTTCGGGTTTTCAGAAGTCGTATCAGGATCAACAATAATATAGATATCAATACCGGCAAGACTTTTTTTATCAGCTTTCGCCACAATGGTCTTTAATGAAGCCCCTTTGCTTTTAAACAGGTCACCCAATTGCGAAAAACCGCTGTTTTCGGTATCATCCCATGTATAATGGAAAATCTTTCCGGTCTTCGCGTTAGTTTCATGGTTATACCAATTGTCGAGGCCAACCATTTTCTGTGCAAAACCATCGAAGGTTATTACACACAAGACCAATAATATAATCCCTTTCAATGAAAAATAATTCTGCTTCATAATGCTATTGTTTTTGTTTAAAAAGTTTCAGATCATTACCATGAGGTAATTCAGGAAAATCAAACAAATATAAACAGATTGACTTAAAACAATCGATTGCACAACTAATAAAATGCATTTTCTCTAAAATGAATCTTTTCAGTCGCAATTGAATCAAAACAGGAATGCTATTTCACATGCCGTGCCAATAGAGTTTTTAGCGTTCTCACTTCTTTGGCAACAAGTCCTGCAAATGTTTTAGCACCTTCAACAGACAAATGGGTATCGTCTTTCCTTCCTTCCGGGAATTTTGGATCAGGTGCTGTCCAAAGATACATTTTTTTGGAAGGTTCATCTCCAAGCGAACTGATGAGTGCATGGGTCAACTCCTGCATATCAATAAGTTCAACTTTTAGATTAGCAGCAACTTCACGTACAGCATCGGGGTACTTTCCATGCGTATCAATGAGCTTTCCAACTGCATCGAATTTCCTGCGTACGATTGAAGTGAGCAAAATCGGAGTTGCCCCTTGTGCTCTTGTTTCAACAATGTATTTTTCGAGATTCTGCCTGTAGGTCGTGGATGGATCAGCGTAAACAACTGGTTTATCTGCCTTTTCATCGTTATGTCCAAACTGGATAAAGACATAATCACCCCGTTTCAGACTATCGAGAACAATCTTCCAGCGTCCCTCATCAATAAAACTCTTTGAACTTCTGCCGTTTACAGCATGATTGCTCACCCTAACTTTCGAATCGAAATAATTTTGAAATACTTGCCCCCAACCTGTTTCCGGATAAACTTCCGCTTTTTTATTCGCCATAGTCGAATCGCCAATCATATAGACAGATATTAGCTTAGACGGCGCACAACTAGCAATCAGGATAAACGCTAAAAACAACAGGGCACCTATTTTTCTCATAATAAATCGCTTGGGAAAGAAAAAATCAGTTGTTATCGATTCAGCAGAAAACTAAAATCATCGCCGGCATTCAGTTCCTCCGGATGCATCCCTTTTTTGAATATCCGTGCACTTCGGCTGCCAATCATTTTCAGCGTATTGTTCTCACGTATTAGCATCGTCCCTTCGCGAAGTCCAACGACTGTAATTTCAGGATTGACTTCAAGAAATTCCTCGATGCGTTGCTCACGCGTCTCGCCGCCATGACCTGCAGGATTTGCATCCATGTAATGGGGATTGATCTGAAATGGGACTAATCCCATACATTCAAACCCTTTTGGATCGACGACGGGCATATCATTCGTCGTTTGCAGTGTTGGACACGTCACATTCGACCCGGCACTCCAGCCAATATAAGGTGTTCCCTGTTCAACTTTCTCCCGAATTGCATTCATCAGCCGGTTATCGTGCATCATCCGCACAAGCTGCCACGTATTACCACCACCAACAACAATTGCTTCAGCTTTTTTAACCGCCTCAACAGGATCGCAAAAGTGATGAACAGATGTGATATGATGTCCAATTTCAGCAAACCGTTCCTCGACTTTCGATTCATAAAGGTCAAAAGAAAATGTTACAGCAGCATAAGGAATAAAAAGGGCCGTCACCGCTTTCTCGCCCAAAAATTTCTGAATCTCGTGTTTTGGATAGTCAAGATACGGCTCACCTTGCATCGTAGAATTGCTAATCAGTAGAAGTCTCATAAAAAGATTAATATTGCAACCGCAAGTAAGCAAAAAACCGGCGGAAAGAAAAACTAAAGCCGATCTTGAAAAACAATTTTCAAAACGAACTTGTTAAGAAAGGGTTAACTCTCCTTTTCGCATAAATGAGTTGAACACTTTAAGTCAATGTGAATTATTATGGAACAAAAACCAATAAAAAAAGTACTGGTCGCAAACCGGGGAGAAATTGCTATCCGGATTATGCGTTCCTGTCGCGAGATGGGAATCGAAACAGTGGCAGTTTTCAGTGATGCTGACCGTACCGCAATGCATGTAAGGTATGCCAATGAGGCCTATAACATTGGGCCAGCTCCCTCCTCCGAGAGTTACCTCAATATGGATAAAATCATTGCAACAGCCAAATCATCAGGCGCAGACGCGATCCATCCAGGGTATGGATTTCTATCGGAGAATTCCAGATTCGCACGCAGGTGTCGTGAAGAGGGATTGCGGTTTATAGGACCCTCACCCGAATCAATTGAGATGATGGGAGATAAAATTAGTGCCCGCAAAAAGATGATTGCTGCTGGTGTCCCTGTAGTTCCCGGCACAACAGAGAAAGTGACAAGTGAGGCAGAAGCAGTAAAATATATCCGCGAAATAGGACTTCCTGTGATGATCAAAGCATCGTCTGGTGGAGGAGGCAAAGGAATGCGCCTTGTTAAAAAAGAATCGCAGATTGCAAGTTCGCTTCGTGCTGCACGTTCGGAGGCAAAAACATCTTTTGGAGATGATGCCTTATACATCGAAAAGTACATCGATTCACCTCATCACATTGAATTTCAAATACTATCGGATAAGTACGGAAATACTGTCCATCTTTTCGAACGCGAATGCTCAGTTCAACGACGCCATCAGAAAGTGGTTGAAGAAACACCTTCACCAATCATGACCCCCGAGATAAGAGAGCAAATGGGCGCCTATGCGGTTGCAGCTGCAAATGCTTGTCAATACGAAGGAGCCGGTACAATCGAATTCATTGTGGACGATAAATTAAATTTCTATTTCCTTGAAATGAATACGCGTTTACAGGTCGAACACCCCATTACCGAGCGTGTGGTTGGCGTCGATTTGGTGAAAGAGCAGATCAGAATCGCGGAAGGATTCGAACTTCCATTTCGTCAGGAGGATCTGAAACAAAGCGGCCATGCAATCGAGTGCCGGATTTACGCCGAAGATACCGACAACAATTTCATGCCAAATCCCGGAACCATCACTCATATCACCGAGCCTTTCGGTTTTGGCATCAGATGCGATGGCTATGTATATGAAGGATATACAATTCCCATTTACTACGACTCGTTGATCAGCAAGCTGATTGTGTGGGGAAGAACACGCGAAGATGCAATTGAGAGAATGCGACGTGCCCTTTACGAATACAAAATCACAGGGATCAAAACGACCATCCGGTTTCTTGAACGGATTATGGATACACCCGACTTCCGGAAAGGTGAATACAATACCCATTTCATTGAAAAAAATAGTGCAACTCTTCTTTCAGAAGCGGTCTACAACAAGAAAAATGAGGATATTGCGCTGATTGCCACCTATGCCCAATTCATGTCGCATCTGGAGGATAGCAAGAAAACAAATGCTGCCCCATCGGAAAAAAAGGAAACGAACTGGAAACGGCAACTTCGGAAATTTACGTCGCGGATATAATTCCACACTAATTGCAGAAAAAAATATCAAATGGAACTCGAATTAAAAGTCAATAAACGGAATGCAGTCGTTAAAGAGGTGAAACGCGTAGGAAATATCCTAACAATTGCCGTCGACGATGTGGAGTACGAAGTCGATATCGTCAAGGTAAGTAACCAGGAGTTTTCAGTTTTATATGAAGGAAGATCCTTTAATATCGAAGTCATCGAAAGCAAAGAACCTAAACACTACAATGTGAATACGCTGTATTCCAAGTTTGATGTAGAGGTTGTAGACAACGAAACTCGCTACCGTCAAAGTAGAATGCAATCAAAACTAATCCTCAACGACAATACAATCCGGTCGCCTATGCCCGGAAAAGTGGTTAAGGTATTTGTGAAACCCGGAGATATTGTTGAAGCCGGACAACCGCTGATTGTACTGTCAGCCATGAAGATGGAGAGCGAATTTAAAGCCGGTCAGCGCGGGATCGTAAAAGAAGTGCCTGTAAAAGAAGGCGAAACAGTCGATAATGACCAGCTTTTAGTGGTTATTGATGATATACAGGAAAAGTAAGAAGAATAGTAAAGTAAATTAATTAGAAAATATGTCATCACAACAAGATAAATTCGAAAGACTTGAGGAGCGAATCATCGAAGCCGAAGCAGGTGGAGGACAGGATCGTATTGATCGTCAACATGCTGCCGGAAGAAAAACAGCCCGCGAAAGAATTGATATATTAATCGATCCGGGAACTTTTGTTGAACTCGACAAATTTGTGATTCATCGTTCCCATGATTTCGGAATGGAAAAAAACAGATTTTCTGGAGATGGAGTAGTAACCGGATATGGAAAGATCGACGGTCGCCTTGTGTATACATTTGCGCAGGATTTTACCGTCTTTGGCGGTACGATGAGCCGGTCGAATGCCGATAAAATTGTGAAAATTATGGATCTTGCCATGAAAATGGGAGCTCCGCTGATTGGGCTGAACGATTCGGGTGGAGCCCGGATTCAGGAAGGGATCGAAAGTCTGGCCGGTTACGCCGATATTTTCTACCGCAACGTGATGAGTTCAGGAGTAATCCCACAAATTTCGGCCATTCTTGGGCCATGTGCTGGTGGTGCGGTCTATTCACCAGCCATCACCGACTTTATAGTGATGGTGAAAGATACAAGCTATATGTTTGTGACGGGACCCGATGTGGTTAAAGCGGTGACACACGAAGAGGTGACAATGGAAGAACTTGGGGGTGCTACCACCCACCACGTTAAAAGTGGTGTAGCTCACCTGACTGCTGATAATGAAGATCATGCTTTACTGATGATTCGTGAACTGATCGGCTATCTCCCTTCAAATAATCTCGAAGATGCGCATATTCTTGAATGCAAGGACGATATTAATCGGGAAGATAAAAATCTGAATACGTTGATTCCTGAAGACCCGAATAAGCCTTATGATATGAAAGAGCTGATCACGAGCGTAGTCGATGACCGGAACTTTTTCGAGTTACAACCTGCATTTGCCCCTAATTTGATCATCGGCTTTGCCCGATTTGCAGGCCGTAGCGTTGGTATTGTAGCAAATCAGCCTGCCAGTCTTGCCGGCGTACTCGATATCAATTCTTCCGTGAAGGGTGCTCGGTTCGTCCGCTTCTGTGATGCATTCAATATACCAATTGTAACGATGGTTGATGTACCGGGTTTTCTCCCGGGAACAGTTCAGGAATTCGGTGGAATCATCCGACACGGAGCCAAGCTGCTTTACGCATACGCAGAAGCAACCGTGCCTAAAATTACATTGATCACACGAAAAGCATATGGCGGAGCCTATGATGTAATGAGCAGCAAGCATATCGGAGCGGATATTAATTTTGCCTACCCCTCGGCTGAGATTGCTGTCATGGGTGCCGAAGGAGCTGTGAAGATTATTCACCGTGCAAAAATGAACGCAGAGGAACTTCAGGAGAAAATTGATGATTACCGCGACAAGTTCGCCAATCCTTATAAAGCAGCTGAACTGGGTTATATCGACGAGATTATTTATCCTGCACAAACAAGGTTTAAACTGATTCAGGCACTGGAGATGACACAAAACAAGCACAAAACAAATCCTTTGAAAAAACATGGAAATATTCCACTTTAAAGAATAATTGTTCCGTATCGAAAATCAATTAAAGCCCTGTCTTCGGGGCTTTAATTGATTTTACACATTTCATTGCAACTTTAACTCCCTAAATCTGTCAAATACCACTTGAACCCAATTATAAAAAAGAACGTGGATGATAAAGAGTTGGTTAATCGTGTACTGAAGGGTGATACCCAAGTCTTTGCTATTATTATTAAAAACACCCAGGGTCTGGTGGCTCAAATTGTATACAAATTGTTAAACAATCCCGAAGACAGGAAAGATATTGCACAGGATATTTACCTGAAAGCCTTCAAAAATCTTCCGGGTTTTAAATTTCAATCAAAACTTAGTACCTGGATTGGTCAGATTGCCTTCAATACCTGTTTTAACTTTCTTGAAAAAAAGAAAGTAATTTTACTCGACAATAAATTCCCAGAAAATGAAAGTAGTAATTCCGCATTGGAGTTGGCGGCAAATAAAATAATCGATCTATCGAATAATGAAGCTGAAAATATACTATTCAGATCTGAACTTACTGATATATTGCATTCAGCAATTGATTATCTTACGCCTCTTTACAAAACTTTAATCACCTTGTTTCACTACGAAGAATTGAGTTATGAGGAAATTTCAGAAATAACCGGATTGCCAATTGGAACAGTAAAAAATTATTTGTTCAGAGCAAGAAAAGGTTTAAGAGATAATATTTTGGTTCATTACAAACATGAAGAACTATGACAACAAAACATCTTTCGGAAGCCGAAATACAGCAGTTCGCATTAGGTATCGGGAATTGCAATACGCCAATTGACCACATACAATCATGTGAAACTTGTCGTGTAAAAGCCGACAACTATAAATTGATATTCACCGAAATTAAATTGCTACCCAAACCGGTTTTTGATTTTAACCTGACTGATTTGGTGATGAATCAATTACCACAACCCAAACAAAAAACTTCATTTGAGAATATTGTTCTTTATATCACAGCTTTTGTTTCAGTCCTGTTTACAGGCTTAGCAATCTATTTCTTCATTTCTTTTTTATCAAACGCGGTTACAGGTATAGCCCCAATTGTATCATATCTGGTAATTACAACATTAGCAAGTCTTTTAATATTTCTTGGCATCGATATGTTTGCCAGATATAACAGGCAAATGAAAATTTTAAATTTCATTTGAATTATGCAACAATAGGTTCAAGCACCTGTCTAATCCAAAATAAAACATTAAAATTCACAAAATGAAAAAAATTTTAAGCTTAGTGGCAGTTGTTGCCACCCCTTTCGTTGTATGTGCCCAGGATGGAAATTCGATCCAGTTTGACGGAAAAATTTTCGAAATCTGCGCAACAATTTTTGTGGTTGGATTATTTATGATCTTTATTTTAACCATCATGAAACGAATCCTTGACCATCGTCTTAAAAACAAGATTTTGGAAAGAGGCATTACCGATAGTGTTGCTTTGTCGATTTTACAGACAAATCCCAACGAAAACAGGAACATTAATATTAAATGGTTTTCTATTTTGGCCGGTCTGGGTGCTGGACTCACGTTAGTCAATTTTACCCGCCCATTAGGTATCCACTCTTTAGCCATCATGGCATTTTGCATTGCGGTAAGCTTTTTAGGCTATTTCTATTTCCTTAAGCAGTCAGAAAAATAACATATAGCCATTTGTTTTACCTGATTTGAGGTTAACCAACACTTAACTAACGTTGGGTATTACATAAAATTAGGTTTTTCTGGCATATAGGCCTGAATTAAATTTCCGGTTTATATACTCGCAGGTATCGTAATTAATACGGATGAGAATCTGCTCAATTATTTTTCGCAGAAAACCATGCGGAAAATTGTGGTCAAATAAAAGAATAAGCCTCTTTAGGATGTTGCAGAACATTCGGGTAACTTTAATACCCCCATTCCGGAGGTCAAACTTGAGTAACAATCAATGAGAATTCAACTTACTGCTTAAAAATTATTCAATAAATACATTCCAAAAATATTTGTACCTTTGCCCAACGGTAATCGTATAAATACACTTCAAGTATCCCCGGTTGTAAAGTCTGACGTTCGTTGGTTTTGTTCGGAAAATTGCTTATCTTGAGTATTTCTAATTACCTCAATCTATTCATTTAGAATAGTTTAGATATAAATTATAAATCAATTATTGAATGGCAAAATCGCAGGACACCTTTAACAAAAAAGAAAAAGAGAAAAAACGTTTAAAGAAACGTCAGGAAAAAAACGTAAAAAGAGAAGACCGTAAATCAAATTCAACGGGTGGCGATCTTGAAAGCATGTTGGCCTATGTTGATGAAAATGGCAACCTCACTGATACACCACCAGATCCCACCAAGAAAAGAAAAGTCATTGCCAGCAGCATTGAAATCAGCGTTCCCAGAAGAGAAGAAGAAGAGATCGACCCGATACGTTTGGGCAGAATCGAATTTTTCAACGATTCGAAAGGCTTTGGTTTTATCAAAGAGAAAGATACCCAGGAAAAATATTTCGTGCACATCAACGGTTTGCTTGAAGATGTCAAGGAAGGCGACAATGTCGTTTTTGAACTTGAACGAGGCCTAAAAGGGTTGAATGCCGTGCGCGTAAAAAAGGTATAATTTCGATTCTATTTCAAAATCATCATTAGCTTAATAAAGGTAGCGAAAAGGAGAAGGATAAATAGTGCATTGGTATTCAATGGGCTAATTCGACAGTTTGAAGATCAGCGATTCAACAAATTGAAGAACCTTTTCACTTTAACCTTTATCATTTCACTTTATTCTTATTTCAGGTTCTTACCAAAAATCCTGAATCGTTTGTACACCCTTCCATCCATTTTTTCCATTTCTGCCCTGATCTTTTTATTATCTTCGAGTTCAAGGTGTGAATCGATCGTCGTTTTGCCAAGTGCTTTGGCAGCTTCGAGCATCTTAACCCCCATCATAACGTCAAGACCTTTTCCTCGATAAGCAGGATCAATTCCTCCAAGCAGCAAATTCAATTGTTTCGATTTCCGTGCGGCTGCAAAAATTTTGAAAATTCCGAAAGGGAACAGCTTTCCTTTGGCTGCAATAATTCCGTCACCGATGTGCGACATGCCAACCACAAACGCAACCAATTCATTCTTATCGGTAACAATCAGCTTGATAAAGCGTGGATTGATCAGGAAAAGGTAACGATTGGCAAAATTATCCATCTCTTTTTCCGAAAAAGGAATAAAACCAAATATGTCGGAAAAGGTCAGGTTGAGAAGACGCAAAACTGAATAGATATAGGGTCTAACCTTCCTTCTTGAAGTAAATTCCAAAATATGCAGACTGGGATTCCTTAAAACTGCGCGTTCATAAATCTTCCTGTAAAATTCTGGGATCAGATCCGGAATTTTGATCTGATAAACAACCAGGTCGACTTCTTTTGAAAATGCATTCTTCTCAAGCAATTCAACCTGATATGGGAAATTACAATTCGAAGCAATAACCGACGGCTCGTCAAATCCGTCAATCAAAAGACCTTGCGGATCTTTTTCAGAAAAAGCCAAAGGTCCGATCAAACGTTCCATCCCTTTTCCCCTGCCCCAGTTTTCGACCGCCCCAAGTAAAGCCGCTGCAACTTCGCCGTCGTTATAAGTTTCAAAAAATGCAAAGCGAGCATGCTTCTCGTTATGCAATGCATTATATTTCAAATGAACAAGACCCATAATTCGACCTACAACCTCATTTGAACGGTAAGCAAGCAACATGATAGTTTCACATGATTGAAAGGACAAATTTTTCTTCGGATTGAAAAACTCCCATTCATCCATATAAATCGGAGGAACCCAGTTGTGATGATTCTTATGAACAGCAGCCGGTAAATGAATAAAAAGCCCGAGCATCTTTTTCGAGTCAACTTCCTTAATAAGAATCTCTTCCTGAGCCAAGGGATGGTCAGTTGAACCATTGATTTCCGATTGTCCGTTTAAATATTCTTTTGCGGGATTTCCGAGGTTATCCATTTACCTTGTATGAAGATTAGTTGTATCATTGAAAACGAACGCGCAAGGTATTTTTTTTTAACAGAACTTGCAAATTACCCAGGCAAGCATTTTCTCCTTCCATTTTTATTTACTTATCTTTGATTAGTAAATTTATCCACTTTTAAAAATGGAAACACTATCAATCACTTTATTCTCATTGTTATTGATTTTTTCTTCCTGTTCAAAAAACAAAAAAAATAATTCTGACAATATGAAAACAGACTATGTAATGGCAATTAATGAAACTATTCAAATTGAATTAGAATCAAATCCAACAACAGGATTCGCGTGGAAATGGACAAATAAAGAATCTGTTTCAATTGTTGACTCAACTGGCACTGAGTATATACCATATACACCTGCTTTAACTGGAAGTGGCGGAAAAGAAATATGGAAGTTTACAGGATTGAAAAGCGGTACCGATACAATAAAATTGGAGTATTGCCGCCCATGGGATCCAGTTTCAACATCAGCTTCAAAAAATATCGTTGTCAAAGTAAAATAGAATTACATCAATTCTGAAAATATGGCAGTTCCTACTTCAAGAACCAAGGAAAAAGGTGAAATAACCATCTATTGCGAAAAATGCAATGGATGCGGATTGTGTGTGTCTGTATGCAAAGATTTCGGTTTGCAGATAGTGGATGAAAAGGTTACACTAACCGAGGACCCCTTATTTGGCTGCATTGGCTGTGGTCATTGCATGGCCATTTGCCCGACAGGAGCAATTGAAATTCATGGACGGGAGCTATCACCAGACGATCTGTTCGACCTACCAAAAAAAGAAACAGTTGCAGGTTATGATGCATTACTTAACTTACTGAAAAGAAGGCGAAGCATGCGGGAATTTAAGAATACGCCTGTAGAAAAAGCGCTCATCGATAAAATCCTCAACGCGGCAAGTACTGCGCCAATGGGAATTCCTCCATCCGATGTTAATATTTTGATTCTGGACTCTCCTGAAAAAGTCAGGAAGTTTTCCGAGGACTTCTGCATTTTTCTGGAAAGCATGCGGTGGTTTGTTTCCAAATGGTTCCTTGCGCTCATGCGACCGTTCCTTAGCAAAGCGAATAACGACTTGTTCGCCCGGTTTGTGAAACCTTTATTTGATATTTACATCGGAAACATGAAAAAGGGGGTCGACCTTGTCACCTATGATGCGCCCATGGCCATGTATTTCTATGGTTCGCCCTATTGCGATCCAGCCGATCCGTTGATTGCTGCAACCTATGCAATGATAGCCGGAGAATCACTTGGATTGGGAACCTGTATGCTGGGCGGCATTCACCCAATGATTCAAAACGGAAAGAAAGCTACAGCGTTTCGTGAAAAACAGGGGATTAAATTCGCGAGCCGTGAAGGATTATTTGTGATATTCGGACATCCGAAAGTTAAATACCCGAAAGGGATACACCGGACTTTTGCATCGGTTTATACCCCAAATTAGAAAGCCGGTAATTGCAAATTAATATGGGTTAGTTATGTAGAATGTGGATTATTTACAGACAAAACCTACAAAATTTGTCTTTGGCTGTCATGATTGGCCACCTAAACCAACAATAACAGTGAATTTGGAAAGCATGCCATTATTTGTTGTACCTGCAACCCGATTTTAACAGTGTTTACGATCAAATAATGGGTATCTTTGTATGATTTGATAGTAAAAATTTATAAACTAGAGAATCATGAATAAGATCATTTTGAATAGGCTTGATTATTCAAGGATTAAACAATGCCTTAGCGATGCAAAACTATTTAAATCGATAAGTGCATCCGAAGCAGAAAATTTGCTAAAAGAGTTGAATTCTGCCAAAATTGTTGAACCACAAGAGATTCCGGGTAATGTTGTAACGATGAATTCGATTGTGAAAATTAGTTTTTCAAATACGAACAAACAGGTTGAATTCCAGATTGTTTATCCGGATAAGGCAGATCTGAAAAAGAATAAAATATCGATTTTTTCTCCAATTGCAACGGCACTGATTGGTTATAAAGTGGCTGATGAAATTGAGTGGCTTGTTCCTGCCGGCCTCACCAAAATCACAATTGACGAGATTATTTTCCAGCCTGAAGCATCAGGCGATTTCAATATGTAGTTATTTGACTACGCTGACAATGATTTTACTTGCCATCATTCTGCACCAGCGGAATGGTGGCATTTATTTTGGGACCGTTCAATGTTCCCTACTAAAGACTTATATTTCAGTTTAAATTTTAATTAGTAAACTACCCCAGGTTTAAAATC
>Ga0302215_10000912_pt1 | contig 21438 bp, 21 predicted proteins | sample II_Fen_N3_1_FD_194580 | JGI IMG/M metagenome (GOLD analysis project Ga0302215, IMG submission 194580) | Peat permafrost microbial communities from Stordalen Mire near Abisko, Sweden - II_Fen_N3_1 | ecosystem: Environmental > Terrestrial > Soil > Wetlands > Permafrost | place: Sweden: Abisko... | reverse complement strand
TTTTGCTTATTTAATTGTATATGTTTTTTTGTTGTCATGTCATAATTATACTCCATTTTATGTAATAAAAAAGTTTATATTTTTAAATATATTGACAAAATAGCATATTAATGCTAGATTTTGTTTATAAAATAGAATATTAACAACTAAATAAATAGGAGGAAAATCAATGAGAAAATTAATTGTTGTTCCGCTTGAGGAGCAGTTTATTATTAAAGCTGAAAAAAGTGGTTTTATTTTAGCCAAAGACGGCGACTTTACCCCTTTTAATTCGGAAGCTTTATTATTTAATTCCGAGTCTTCAGCTTGGGGCCATGTTATCCGCAAAGGTTTTTTGTTTTTAACAGAAATTATTGGCACGATTAAAAAGCCTTTCAATTTTGATGAGAAGCTGATTCCTTTATTTGAAGCTTTAAAAGCTGGACGGCCAATTAAATCGGTAACTTGTTATGCTGGTGAAGTTAACAAGGATAATCGCGAAAAAGATTTTGTTATTGAAGATTTTTTCGCCGAATACTATTGTGCTTCGATGGCTTCAAATTATGATTTTAGTAAGTTTTACGATTTAGTAGACGCTTATGCTGGCGCTTCAGAGAAAAAGGAAGTTCAGTTTTACATGAACTGGGTTATGGATTTTCAACTCTATAATTAAGAATTATGGATCAAAGAAAAGTTTATCCCGCTAGTCCTTATAAATCGTGTAATTTAGGTTCCTTTGGTAAAGCTAGTTACATGCTAGTTAGGCAATTTAACTTTCCTGACACTTATGATGCTGATTTGGACAAAGATATAAGTGCTGATCATGATCGCTGTGAACACGCTAGCAGCTGTTTCAAAAAACATGTTGCTGGTGGAGAAATTGGTTTTGAGAATTGGGCTTTAACAGCTTCTAATGAAAATATCTTTAATTTTTTAAAAGATATTTTACAGGCAGATTCTAAAATTAGCTGGACTGGTTTTCGAATTATGGGCTCGCTTAGTCATACTAGCCGTGCTATCTACTCTTTAGCTTTATTTGCTAAACACCCGAGTAGTGATACCTTGGTTTACACTGGTGAAAATAATGCTCCTAATATGAGAAAATAATAAAATAAAACCCGTTCGCAAGACCGGGTTTTTTTATTTGACTTTTTTAGATTAAACTAATAATATAGATTCATTCGTGATGGAAATTGACCAGGCTATCACTTATCCTCCATGGATTGACGCGAAAAAGGTTATTACCAACTTACAAAACTGCTTAAGTAGCGACGAGCGAAAAAGCTCTGAAGTGGGATTTTAAACGGATCCTTGTATACACTGCACTTCACATTTTTTTTGTAAGAACTGGTAATTTTGTTAGGTCGGAGAGGACAACGCTAATCGGTCCTTATGAGTAATTCAAATTCGATCTATTTTTAAGCCACTAACTTTATAAAACACAACAATAGGGTTGAGATAATTCTCAATATACGAGCTGCATAAGTAGACTCTCGGACCTAAACCGTTTTATAAAGCTTAGTGGCTTTTTACTTGACATAAATAAAGTTAATTTGCTATATTCTTTTGACTAAAGTACATTACTAACCCCAAAATAAAAAAATAATGAAAAAACTATTTATTATTATTGGCACTGGTGCCGAGTTTGAAGAAGAGTTTATTAAAAAAGTTGCCGATGAATTAAATCATCAAAGTTATCATGTTGAAAAGATTTATAATGATGATATTCGGGCGCTCAAAAAAACATTAGCCCTGCTCGAAGAAGATGAAATAAAGAACTATAACAATTATTTTGTTTTATATTCTGGTTTAAATCTTCGTGACCTTCAAGACAATCTACCTTGTATTAACATTAACGCCTCTTTATATTTCCGTAAATTAGTTGATGTTGCCGGTGGTTATGAAACTGAAGTGCAAAAAAAATTAGTTTTTGATTTATTTATGGGAGGGGTTGCTCAAACCATCAAAAAATAATTTGGTTATAAAAAACGCTCAACATTAAGTTGAGCGTATTTTTTTAGTTTTAAATTGCTTGTGTTGATATTAAACCAACAACAGAATTTTTATCAGGATAAATTTTTAATCCTGAACGGCTAATCCAAAGACCGCCAATAAATTCTGGCTCTTTAATACCAGAGCAAAAAAATACTAAACGATAAGACATGTTCCATGAGGAGTGACTAATTGCTCTAAGGGGTGTAAATAATGGTTGTAAATAAGCATTTTGTTCCCGAATTAGTTTTACGATAGAACCTCTAGTAGCAGAACCGCTAGAGTGAGATTTACGTAATCCAGGGTGCCAAATTTTAGTTAAACCATTATCGTCTTTTACACAAAATGGTTTATCCCAGTTAATTAATTCCCGATAATCATTTTCTCTTACTCGTTTCCATAAACCAAGTCTTTCACCTAGCCCATAGTTTGGAATAAAAGATGAATTTTCGGAAACTCCAATTTTTTGCTCTAACCATAATTTATCATCACCTAGAAATGATCCGGCAATGTTTAAAATAGTTTTTGCCGATTTAATTCCATTACTGTAATTAAAGGAATTAAGATGGCCGTTCGGCATACAATCAATTTCAATAAAAACATTTTTTTGATTTAAAGTTAAACTACTAGCTAATTGTTTAGCTTGATTTTCGTAATTAACCGGAATTTCAATAATTTTACTAGAAATTCCAAACTCATTTTTTTTCTTCATGACTTAAAATTTTTGAATTAGACATTTATGTTGATTATTAAATTGTTAAAAAACAAAAAACCGACTTTTAGGCCGGTTGGTTTCAATTGATTTATTTTGCACTGTAATCTGAGTTAGTAATTTGCTTTTTTATCAATAAAAACCATCCGGATATTTAACATCCAGCAATTCATGTTCTTTTGGTTCTTATTTGATAAATTAAACATGAAATTATTTTAGCACTTCATAAATATTTTGCAAGATATAAACTTTATTTTTATATGTTTTTCTGGTATTATAATAAGTAATAATATGCCAAAATATCAATATTTAGTAGAAAATAGTAATAATAACTTTAGTGATGCTCTAATTATCACTTTAAAGCCTAAAACCGCTCAGGATGTCTTTAATTTCAAGCCTGGGCAGTATGTTATGCTGTCTTTTTACGACTTAGCTAAGAGATTATTCATTAATCACCCATTTTCCATTGCCAGCTCACCAACAAACAATAATAATTTAGTTTTTGGTATTCGGGTTATGGGTAAATTTACGCAAACTTTAAGTAAATTACCCCTTGGTACTCAAATTGAAGTGCTTGGTCCTTTTGGTAATTTTGTTTTTGATGAAACGAAATATCCAGAAGCAGTTTTTATTGCTGGTGGCGTAGGAATCACCCCCTTTATTAGTGCAGCTAAGTATGCTTATGATAAGGCTTTAAATAATAAGTTGACTTTACTCTACAGTAGTCGAAACGTTAAAGAAGCTTTATTTTATGAAGATATTAAACAGTTAGCTGATAAAAACCCTAATTTTTCAGCTAAGCTACTAATTACCAACGAAACGGTTGCCCCAGGAACAGCTTATTGTGAAAACGGTAAAATTACTAAAGATACTATTAGCGCCAGTATTAATTCAGTAGCTAATAAGGATTTCTTTCTTTGTGGACCAGGGCCATTTATGAAAGCAATGGAGGATAATCTAGTAGCTTTAGGAGTTTCTAAAAATAAAATTCACCAAGAAGCCTTTAGTGTAACCCCAGATTTATCATTAAAAAAGAATTTTAAAAATGCTTTTTTAGCTTATGGTTTTTCGGTAGCTTTATTTATCTTTGCTTTAATTTTTGTTAGTGGTGGCTTTACTGAAAAAGAAAAGGTAGAGACTTCTGAGAAACCGGCTAAAAAGATTTCTATCGATTTAATTAACACCACTCTTAATAATCGTCGTAATGAAATTATTAATTCTAAAAAATTATTAATTGAAACTGTTAAGACAACTACTATTAATCCAACGGTAACTACTACTAATACTCCAATTAAGACGATTAATACTCCAGTTGTAAATACTCCGGTAGTTCAAAAACCACAAGTTGTCACACCTGTTGTTAGTACTCCAGTTGTAAATACTCCGGTTGTTATTCCAGCGCCAACAACTAGAGTTTCTTAATCTATAATAATATGAAAAATATTAAATTAATTATACCAATCTTATTTTTAGGTTTAGTTTTATTTGCTGGCTTAGCTTTTGCGGAAGATGATAATGAGTCTGATAGAGAAAATAATTATCAGGCCCCAGTTCCGGTAGTTGCGCCCGTAGCTACTCCGGTGGTCACCCCAGTAGTTATTCCCGTAATTAGTGAACCAGTAACTAGCACTATTAGTTCGGTTCCCAGTCCTCAAGTAACTGAGATAAATAAGTTAATTGATTCCGATGATGATGGTGTTATCGATTCTTTGGATAAATATGCCGGTGAGGATGATTTTGCTTTTAGCGGTCAAGATGCTAATAATAATGGCATTCTTGATGAGTTAGAATATTTATTAAATCGCTAAATATGCAGGCATATAAAAAAATTAAAGCCTTAGGCACGGAACTGGAATTTTATTTGCAATCAGAGCTGAAGCGAAATTTTGATTTAGATTTTTTAGAATTAGAAAAGATTGTAAATGATTTTGAAAATTCTTTCAGCCGTTTTATTTTAAGTAGTGAACTTAGTTTGCTTAATCGATCAACTGATTCTTTTTGGGCCAGCCCAACATTAATTGATATTTTGCAAACGGCTCATAAATTCTATAGTTTAACAGCTGGTATTTTTAATCCAGCGATGTTGACTAGTTTAGAGAGAATTGGTTATGACAGAAGTTTTGATTTAATTGATTCTAATGATACTGCCGAAGTTTCTCCTAAAACAAACGAACCAGTTAATTTTGATTTGTTAACCATTGATATTGATAATAATTTAATATCAAAACCAGCTGATTTGAAAATTGATTTGGGTGGTATTGGTAAAGGATATTTGGTTGATTTATTGGTTAAAAGTTTAAATATCAAGGGCTATAAAAATTTTTGGATTTCAGCCGGTGGTGATATGTATTTATCTGGGCTCTCTGAAGATAAAAAACCTTATCAGGTTGGAGTTCAAAATCCAATAAAATTAGATGAGGATATCGCGAATATTACAGTTATTGGTCATAAATTAGCGGTGGCTACCTCAGGAATCGCTAAACGACGTTGGCATAAAGGATCTAAAATTTATAATCATGTCATCGATCCTCGCACTGGCACTTCAATTGAAAATGATTTGCTGGCTGTTACGGTTATTTCCGATGAAGCTGTTAAGGCTGATGTTTTCGCTAAAGTAGTTTTAATTTTAGGAAAAGAACAGGGAATAGAATTTATCAATCAGCAAAGCAATACCGAGGCTTTAATTATTGATAAAGACTTAGAATTTACTTTATCAAAAGAAATGAATAAATATTTAACAATAATTTAATGTCTAAAATAATTAAAATTATCTTTGTTTTTCTTATCGTCCTGGTTAATCTATTTTCGCCGGTTTATTCTAAAGCGGCTAATGTTAAAGACAGTGACTATGATGGCTTAAGCGACCAAGGCGAAACTCAGGTTTATAAAACTAATCCTCAAAACCCAGATACTGACGGCGATGGTTATTTAGATGGCGCTGAAGTTTTAGCTGGAACAAATCCTTTAGTTTCTGACAAGATAGCTACATCAGTAGCAACAACTACTGCTAATACAAGTTCTAACCTTTGGCCTTGGTATATAACTAGAGCCTCTGGTCTAGTCGCTTATGTTTTATTATTTTTATTAGTTGTATCTGGTATTGGTATTAAAACATCTTGGACTTTTAAATTTGTTAGTCCTACTTTTGCTTGGCTTAATCATCGTTACTTAGGTATTGCCTTAACTTTTTCAGTTATTTTTCATCTAGTATCTTTATTAGTTGATACTTTCTTAAAGTTTACTATTTTAGATGTTTTTGTACCGTTCTTCTCATCATATAAACCAATTTTCTTATCTTTAGGTATTATTGGTTTCTATTTACTTATTGCGGTAATAATCTCTTCAATTTTTACAATTAGTCGTTTTCCTAAAGCTTGGAGATTATTACATTATTTACCATTTCCTTTATTTGTTATTCTGTTTATTCATGGCTATTTTATTGGAACTGATACTAAACTCTTGGTAATTAAGTTAATTTATTTGATTACTGGTGGTGTGGTTGCTTTTCTTAGTTTATATCGTTTATATTTCTTCTATAAACAAAAATAGTTATTAAAAAAGTCAGCAAAAAACTGACTTTTTTGTTTGACATAATTTAGTTTAGAGACTAAACTAATACTTAGATATGTTGTTTTATTTTTAATTCATTTTTTATATGACTATGCGTAGAATTTTTACTAAAAAGAGAATCATTTGGACCATTATTTTATTATTGGTTATCGGTGGCGGTTGGTATTATAAGAATAAACCAAAAAATAACGCCGCTAATATTCAAACTGCTACCGTAACTCAACAACATTTAGAACAAACAGTTCTAACTACAGGGCAGGTTGTCAGTGAAACTAATCTAAGTTTGAGTTTCCAAACTGGTGGTGTGGTAGAACAGCTTACGGTTGTAACTGGTAGTAAAGTTAAAACTGGAGATACTTTAGCCGTTCTTAGTCAGGCTAACGCTAAAGCTTCTTTAACTAGTGCTAGCGGACAATTAGCGCAAGCTAATGCTAATTATCGTAAGGTAGTAAGCGGAGCCAGTGCTGATCAGATTAACGTTTCTCAAAAATCAGTTGACGCTTCTCGTGTCGCTTATAACAATGCTCTTAGTCAGTTAACCGCCGTTCAGGGTTCAACTGCCGCTACTATTAGTCAAGCTCAAAGCACTTTAGACGACTTAAAATCACCAACTTCTACTTCTGATAATAAACGTTCAGCTATTATTGTCACTATCGCTAACCAATTAGCAACCGTTAAATCAGATTTAGACAAAGAAAATCGTATCTTAAATGATAGTGATTTAAAAGATACTTTTGGTGTTGCTGATTTTACTAGCTTAGCTAACTTTAAGACCGCCAATGGACAAGTTCAAGCTTTACTTAATCAGGCTAATACTAGCTTAGCAACTGCTCAAGCTTATAAGAGTGATGAAAATATTTATCAAGCAGTAGTCGATGTCTTAGCAGTTTTAAATCAGAACACTAGTGCCTTGAATTATTGTTACACTGCTTTACAGAATTCAGTTGTTAGCAATAAATTTAGTCAAACACAATTGGATAATTACAAAAATAGTATTAGCACTCAATTATCAGTAGAAAATTCTGGTATTAGCTCTGTTAAATCTTCCAGACAAGCGTTAACTGATGCTTTAACAGCCGCAAACAATGCTTTAGTTAATAGCCGATTAACCGCTACCCAACAACTTAATTCCGCTCAGAATCAAATTAATAGTGCTAAAGCCTCATTACAACAAACTGAAGCAACTTTAGCTCAGCAAAAAGCTAAAGCTCAACCAGCTGATATTGATGCCGCTAAAGCAATGTTGTTGTCAGCCCAGGGAACAGTGGAAGCTGCTCAAACAGCTTTAAATAATACAGTTTTAAAGGCACCAGCGAACGGTACTATTACGCAAATTAATACTAAGATTGGTCAACAGGCAACCGCCATGCAAGCAGTTTTCGTATTACAGAATATTGATGCTTTACATACTGAAGCTTATGTTAGTGAGGCTAATGTTGCTTCTTTAAAGATTGGTCAATCAGTAGATTATACTTTTGATGCTTTAGGTCCAGACAAACATTTTACTGGTCAAATTTTAACTATTGATCCAGCATCAACAGTTATTTCTGGTGTAGTTAATTATTTAGTTAAAGCTAGTCTACCAAATATTCCAGAAATTAAACCAGGCATGACAGTTAATATGGTTATTTTAGTAGCTACTCGTGATAATGCCGTGGCTGTTTCTAGTAGTGCAATTATTAATAGAAATGGAGAACAATTTGTCCGCGTTATTGATGATGCTGTTACTAAAACTTACCATGAAGTAAAAGTAACTACTGGTTTAAATGCTGATGGTGGACAAGTAGAAGTTTTAACTGGTTTAAATGCCGGTCAAGAAATTGTGACTTTAATTAAGTAGTAATATGAACTTAATAAATATTAAAAATCTTAAAAAAGATTATACCACTGGCGACGTTGTCACTCCGGTTTTAGATGATATAAATTTTAAGATTGATGAGGGTGAGTTTGTAGCGATTATGGGACCATCTGGCTCTGGTAAATCAACTTTGATGCACATTTTAAGTTTTTTAGATCGTTCTACTTCAGGTATTTACGAATTTAAAGGTGAAAATATTACTGTTTTTGATGATAACTATTTAGCTGAACTTCGTAATAAAGAAATTGGCTTTGTGTTTCAATCTTTTAATTTATTACCTCGGACAACTGTTCTAGATAACGTTAAATTACCATTACTTTATAGCAAGAAAAAAAATTATGATGAACTTGCTAAGAAATCTTTAGAATCAGTTGGCTTGTCTCATCGTTTAAATTATTATACTAATCAAATTTCTGGTGGTGAAAAACAAAGAGTAGCGATTGCTCGTGCTTTAGTGTGCGATCCAGCTGTTATTTTTGCTGACGAACCAACTGGTAATTTAGATTCTAAGTCTGGTAATACAGTAATGTTTTTATTACAGCAATTAAATGATCAAGGACGAACTATTATTTTAGTAACCCACGAAACTGATACCGCTAATCACGCTAAAAGAATTATTCGTATTAAAGATGGTCACATTTTATCTGATGAGCCAGTACTTCACCGTACAATTGCCGATGCTGACAAGGATTTGATTAAGTAATTTAAATTTTGTGAACTTATTTGCGATTATAAAATTAGTAGTTAAGAATTTACGAGCTCGTAAGGGGAGAACGCTTTTAACTATTTTAGGAATAACCATTGGTGTCGCTGGGGTAATTATTATTATCTCTCTTGGTGCTGGTGCACAAAATTTAATTTTAGGACAAGTAACTAAATTAGGTAGTAATTTGTTGTATGTTCAACCTGGAAAAACTGCTGAAAGTGGGGCCCCAATTCCTGGTTTAGTTATTACTAGTTTAGTAAATAGTGATGTCGAAGCTTTACGTGATAAAGCTCGAGTTCCTCATGCTACAGCGATTAATGCGATTGCTCAGGGAGCCTCGACAGTTACTTGGGGGAATAAAACTATCGATTCTACTTTTATGGGTACGGATACTGATTACCCTAAAGTGGCTAATTTTACGATGGATGCGGGTGAATTTTTTAGTGACGCTGAAAATAGTGGCGGTGCTAATGTAGTTGTTTTAGGCTCAGAAATTAGTAAAAAATTATTTGCCGATTCTGGTGTTAATCCAATTGGTCAAATTGTAAAAGTAAAAAGTTCCGCTCAAGATACTGCCGGTGGTGTGCCACTTCGTGTTATTGGCGTTATTGCTCCTCGTGGTAGTTCTTTTTTCCAGAATCAGGATGAGATTATTTTTATGCCATTAGTTATCGGACAACAACAAGTTTTAGGTATCCATCATTTACAAGCTATTTATATCAAAGTTGATGAGTCCCCTAATATCAGTTCTACTATCGACAATATTAATACTGTTTTAAAACAACAGCATCATATTTTAGATGATATTAATATTGATTTTACGGTTCGTAACCAGGAAGATGCGGTAAAGATTTTATCAACTATCACTAACGCACTTAGTTTATTTTTAATTGCGATGGCCGGAATTTCTTTAGTCGTTGGTGGTATTGGAATTTTAAATATCATGATGGCAACAGTTGCTGAAAGAACTAGAGAAATTGGTTTAAGAAAAGCAGTTGGAGCCACTAAGAAAGCAATCCGTAATCAATTTTTATTAGAAGCCAGTTTACTGACTGGTTTAGGTGGTGTAGTCGGTATCATTTTTGGTGTTTTAATTTCTTATTTGATTTCTTTGGTGATGATAAATATGGGTTACGATTGGGCTTTTATTGTTTCTTGGATTTCGATTATTTTATCAGTTGGCGTTTCAGTTTTAACCGGAATTGTTTTTGGTTTATTCCCAGCTATTAAAGCCGCTAAACTTGATCCAATTGATGCTTTAAGATACGAATAATTATGTATAACGCTTTTAAACAAGCTATGAAAGCCTTAATGGCTAATAAAGGCAGAACACTGCTAACTACTTTGGGTATCATGATTGGTATTGCCACGGTTATTTTAGTATTGTCGGCCGGTGCTGGATTTAGAGCTTTAATTGATGCTCAAGTAGCTTCTTTAGGAACTAATACTTTATACATTCAAACTCAGGTACCAACTGGTAATAAGGCCACAGTTTCTAGAAGTAGTGGTGCTTCTTCGGGAATTGTTATTACTAGTTTAAAACAAAGAGATTTAGATAGCATTAGTAAATTACCAAATATTATAAATAGCTATGGTGTAGTAATGGGGCAGTCAGTGGCTAGTTATCGTGGCAATCAAAAGAGCACAACTTATATGGGAGTTTCCGCTAGTAGATTTGCTATTGATCAAAGTACTTTAAAAACTGGTCGTTTTTTTAGTAATGCCGAAGATGCTGGTGGTGCTCAAGTAGTTATTTTAGGTAATAAAATTGCCTCTGATTTATTTAAACAAGATGATCCAATCGGAAAATTAGTACGTATCGGTTCACTTAATTTTTCAGTTATCGGTGTTTACAATCCTTCTAGTGGTTTGGGTGGCGGTGTCGATGATTACGCTTTTATCCCACTTAATACTGCTCAGAAGAAAATGCTGGGTATTAACTATTTAGTTCAAGCCGTTGTTCAGATTCAAGATTTAAATTTAGGTGATTTAACTGCCAAAGAAATTGGTGACACAATTAGACATAATCATTCAATTACTAATCCCGATAAAGATGATTTTAAAGTTACTACTCAAGCGCAAATTTTAGATATCTTTAATACTATTTTTAGCAGTATTACTATTTTACTTATTGCAATTGCCGCTATTTCTTTAATTGTTGGTGGTGTTGGTATTATGAACATTATGTATGTAGTGGTAACAGAGCGAACTTCAGAAATCGGTTTAAGAAAAGCGTTGGGAGCAAAAAATTCCAACATCTTACAAGAGTTTTTAATTGAATCAGTGCTCGTTACTTTACTTGGCGGAGCGATTGGGATTTTATTTGGAGCCTTTTTAAGTTGGATTTTAACCTTAATTGCTATTCAGAGTGGCTTAGCCTGGACCTTTATTGTGCCACTCTATGCGATTGCGATTGGTTTTGGTGTATCTGCCGCTATTGGTATTGCTTTTGGCGTCTTGCCCGCTTTAGGGGCCGCTAAAATGGATCCTATCGAAGCTTTAAGACACGAATAATTATATATGGATAAGAGACAAGAATTACTTGAAGAGCTCGTTGAAAAATTTACTCAATCAGCTCACAGTATGCATGCCAATCAAAGTTTTCCTTTTGGTAAGTTTTTGTTAGGCAAACAACAGATGATGATTTTGTTTTTTATTTTTGAAAAAAAAGATACGGTCTCTGTTAAAGAGTTAGCTAGTTTTTTAAGAGTTACTCCGGGAGCAATTACTCAATTTATTGATGCTTTGGTTGATAAGAAATTAGTTAAACGCGAAGAGAATGTTTTAGATCGTCGTAGTGTTAATATCAAATTAACCCCTAATACTGAGAAACAGTTTAATGAATTTAGAAAGGGGTATTTAATTAATGCTGGTAAGTCATTTATTAACTTAAACGAAACGGAATTAAAACAGTTTATAAAACTACTGGATAAACTCAAAATAGAAAATATTTTTCCCTTTAAAAAAAACTCGGATTAAATCCGAGTTTTTTATTTTTATTTATTCTTTATAGTTTTATAGAATATTTGTTTCACTCCTTCCACAATTAGTAAGTAAACAATTACTAAGGCGGCGATTATTAGATAAGCGTTTAAAGGCAGAGAATCAAAACCAAAGAAACTACCAATGCCTTTAAGTGTGATGATAAAACCAATACTTAAAATTCCGAGAGTGGCAAAGGTTAAAGTTTTACTGGGACGAGATTGAATAAATGGTATCTTCTGGGTGCGGATAACATAGATAACTAAAATTTGGGTTGCTAGTGATTCGATAAACCAACCAGCCTGGAAAGTACCTTCACTAAGATGAAAGATGGTAAACAAGAAGTAGAAAGTTAGTAAATCAAAGACAGTACTTATTAAACCAAAGATAACCATGTATTTTTTAATGAAGCCCATGTCCCAATGTTTTGGTTTTTTAAGATATTCACTATCAACATTATCCGATGGGATGGCTAACTGAGAGGTGTCGTAAAGAAAATTGTTTAGTAAGATTTGGCTAGCAGTCATTGGAAAGAATGGTAGAAATAAACTGGCCCCAATCATACTAAACATATTACCAAAATTAGAACTAAGACCCATTAGTAAATATTTCATGGTGTTGCCGAAAGTTTTGCGACCCTCGATAACCCCTTCCATAAGTTCTTTTAAGCCTTTACGCATTAAGATGATGTCGGCTGTTTCTTTCGCAACATCCACCGCGTTTTCAACTGAGATACCAACATCCGCCGCTTTAAGTGATGGGGCATCATTAATACCATCACCTAAATAACCAACAATTAAACCATTACGTTTTAACTCATAAATAATTTTCTCCTTTTGACTAGGAGACATTCTAGCACAGATAGTTGCATTTTTAACTTTTTTATAAATCTCTTCATCAGTCAAAACATTAAGATCAAGCTCATCACCAGTAACAATGCCAGTCACTTTTAGGTCTAAATCCGCACAAATTTTCTGAGTAATAAGTGGTCCATCGCCAGTTAAAATTTTAATATCGATTCCATGGGCTTTCATAAAGACCAGAGTTTCTTTAACATCAATTTTTGGTGGATCATAGAAAACCATGAATCCTTGTAAGATTAAATTTGATTCTTCGCTATAATCATATTTATCTTTTTTAGTCGGAATAACTTTTTCAGCGATGGCTAAGATTCTAAAGCCTTGGCTACTTAAAATATCATGAGTCTCTTTAGCTTTTTTTAATACTTCAGCAGTTATTAATTTTATCTCTCCCTTTTCAACATAACTGGAACAAATTTTAAATATTTCCTCAGGAGCACCTTTAGTTATCATGGTAATAACATTGTTATGCTCTGAAAAAACAGAGGAACGTTTACGGTTGAAGTCGTAAGGAATTTCTTCTATTTTTTTATAATCACTTAAATCAAGAGTTTTGTGTTCCAAAATAGCGTGGTCTAAAATATTTTTAATACCAGTTTCAAAGTAACCATTAATATAAGCTGACTCAAAGACACTATCCGATTCTTCACCAAGAATATCAACGTGCTTAATAACAGTCACTCGGTCTTCAGTTAAAGTCCCAGTTTTATCAGTACACAATAAATCAATGGAACCAAAAGTTGGAATCGAGTTAAGACGTTTAACAAGCACGCCGCCCTTAGCCATTTTAGTGGCTCCTTTGGCCATATTAACGCTCATAATCATTGGTAAAAGTTCTGGCGTCACACCAACGGCGACCGCTAAAGCAAACAAGAAGGAGTCAAAAAAACCTTTATGTAATATGGCGTTAATTATAAAAATAATGGAAACGATAACAGCAATGGCCCGAACAATTAAAAAACCGAAACTTTTAATACCGCGCTCAAAAGCATTTTCGAGTTCTGGTCGGGATATTTTTTGAGCAATTTTACCAAATTCAGTTTCGAGTCCAATAGTAGTTACTAAAAAACTACTATAGCCAGAAATAACATTAGTGCCAGAGAAAACTACATTATTTTCGCTAACCATTTTCTCAACGGGCAAACTCTCGCCAGTTAGACTGGCTTCGTTTAAGAAGAAATCATCAGCGCTAATGATTTTACCGTCAGCGGGCACAATGTCACCAGCTGATAATAGAACAATATCGCCCGGCACGAGGTATTTAGTTTCAATTTCTTGTTCTTTGCCATCACGAAGGACCTTGGCTTTAATCGCTAAACGACGAGAAATCTTTTCGGCGGCTTTGCTAGACTTATGTTCTTGGTAAAAATTTAAAGTAACACTTAAGAAAATCATGGATAAAATAATAGCCATGTTTTTAATCTGCCCAGTTAAACCAGAAATAATCGAAGCGGCAATTAAAATCAAAATTAAAGGATCTTTAAAATATGAAAGAAACTTTAAAATGATGTTTTGCTTTTTGGCACCACTAATTTGGTTATAACCCAATTCCTTAGAACGACTAATGGCCTCATTAGTTGTTAAGCCTTTTGGGCTAGAATCTAATTTAGAGTATAAATCACTTAAACTAAGGGTTTTAAGCTCAGTACTATTAATTTTGGAGATAGTCATAAAATCTTATATTAAAGCTATTTTTCTTCTATTATAGCATTTTTATAAGAAAATAGATTATTTGTTAGAATTCATTTAAAAAATCTAAACTTTTTTGACGTTCCTTTAAAGCAGCTTTCGCCGTTTTTTCACTAATGTCTATAAAATACTCTAAAGGATTTAAATTTTCTAAAAAATATAGTTTTTTAAGAGCCTGTTTTGATTTTTTAGTATAGGCGATAGTTAATCTACTGGAAGTTTTAATTGTTTTAAACCAGAATAGTTGTTGTAATTTCTTTAAATCTGTAATTAAGTTTATCTCTTTTTGTTCTGGATATTTCTCTTGCCAGTCTTTAATTAACATCGCAACTACTGTACTTAGATGCCCCCTTTGCATATCTTCTAGCCAATCATGAGCATCATCATTTATTTGCATAGCAATTAAATAATTTTTAAAATAGCTAACTAAATTATTGATTTCCTCAGAATCTAGTTTAAAGCCAAGTTTAAGGAGAATTACAATGGGACCTAATACTTGTCCAGAAGCGGGGTAGAATTTTAAATCATAATTTTTATAATTAGGTATTTTTTTAGGTATTATAAAATTTTGATTAATTACTTGTGTTCGACAGTGTTTAGTTTCCCAAGTATTTGCACCATCAAGTTTATCCATTAATTTGTGAAAAAAATATGGGAATTCTTGATTATCCGGGAGAGCAGTATCATAAAAATTAATATAATGTCTGGCATATAGATTGGCACTTGGTAAAATTTGTGGCATTGCTTTTTCGTCTTCATCCCAAAAATCGTCATATATAATGAAAGCTGTCCAAAAGAAGATATTAGCCAAAGCGGTTTGAAAAATAAAATTATCATCTATTTTATTGCCGTTTTTACCTAAGGCAATTCTAAAATAATAAGTTAATAGAGACATTTGTTTGTCAGTATTCTTCTTTATAGTTCTTTGTATTTCTATTAAAGCAATTTTTTGAATATCTTTATCTAAATATTTGAATCTATCTTTAGCTGCTTTTATTAATTTAGTAATTATTAAGTTATCATTTTGTCTGTAATCATTAGTAATCGTTTTACTTATTTTTAAAGATAATACTTTTTCTAGCGTGGTGTTAGGAACTTCTTGTTTTGCATTCAATATTTTAGAGACTAAAAATTTATCTAAACCATTTAAAGTACCAACTTCTTTTCTTAGATAAGTTATTAATGTTTCTAAAATGACTTTATTACAAAATTGTGATAAGAGATAAACGGATAAATAATCTATTGGTTTTTGTCTAATTTTTAAAATACGATTTTTTATAAATTTATCTAAATTCGGTAGGTTCACTTCATTTAAAGATAAAAAATAGGCAATTGCTACATTATCTATTAAATTATGGTGATAAGGACCTCCAGTTTTTATTTCAGCTTTTGTTAAAATATTCAATATTTTTGCCAAATCTTGTCCACTTATTAATTCTGGCGCATTTTTTTGTATGGCAGTGATTGCTATGAAATTCTCATATAAATTATTACTAAAAATCCAATCATTATTTTTTTGATTTAAAAGCCATTTTTGAAGTAATTTTTTTGTTGTATTTATTTTTTTATCGTTTTTTATTTCTTGAAGTTCGATTAAAATAAGACTAGATGTTAGTAATTTTGTTAATCCATTACTACTGTTGTAGGAGCCGTCTTTATTTTGTTGCTTTGTGATCGAATTAGTTATATTCATATTTATTGTAATGAAAACTTAATTATAAAACTGGTTCCATGATTAATTTTGCTAGAAACTGTAATCGTTCCATTAAAACTTTCTTCAACAATTTTTTTAACTAAGGACAATCCCAGGCCAAGACCGTCACTATTATTTTTAGTTGTAAAAAATGGTTCAAAAATGTTTTTTAGATTATTAATTTCTATTCCTTTAGCATTATCAATGACTTCCAATTCAATTTGGTTATCGAGTTTATTTAGTTTTATAATTATTTCTTTATTTTTAGGAGTGTTGTCATAGGCATCAATAGCATTTGATAACAGATTAGTAATAATTTGGTTAAATTTAATTGGGTCACCATGAATTATTATATTTTCGTTAGCATCAAAAATAATATCAATCATTTCTTTCCTGGCTTTGTAATTTAGAATGGTAATTGATTCTTCTATCTCATTATTTAGAGAAAAACTTTCTTTTTGATTTTGAAAATTTATTTGTTTTCTTACGGAAACGATAAAATCTTTCATTTTTTCAGAAGCTTTTATAGCTTGGTCTATTTCTAATTGAATAAGGTTAAAATTTGGATAATCCTTACTATCTAACTTTACTTTATTTATATTAAGCATTAAGGCTGTTAAAGGATTCACTAAATCGTGAAATAGGCCACTAGATAATTTACCAAATTCAGCAAATCGATAAACTTGAGCAATTTCTTTGGCTTGAATTATTCTAAGTTCATTAGTTTTTTCTTCAATTCTTATTTCTAATAAATCGCGTTCATTTTTAAGCTCAGTTTCAGATTTTTTTAATTCCCGATTAAACAACCATAAAACTATAGCAATTATGGATAGTATGATTGAAGTAACAATAACATCTGAATAGCCCCATGGTTCATTTATCCATGAGCGGTCCACCGGTATTAAATTTCTATTTTGCATGTCACCAATTACAAACATGGTTAAAGAAACGGTTATAGTTGAAATAATTGATAATTTTGAACCGATTAGTATTCCGGATGTGACTATTACTAAAACATAAAATAAAACCTCAGCTGGTAAATCAATACCCCATTTACAACCCATATAGGTTGCTAGGGTAAATAGAATAAAAATTAGAATATGTGAAGATACTTTACTGTAACCTTTATAAGATATGAATCTTAGAAATAGGAATAATCCTAAAATACTTAAAATAATAAACATCGATAAAGAGTTGTGTTTATAGTTTTCTATATTTAATAAAAATAGACGATAAAAAATTATAAGTGTGCCCACACCGATTAATGTAATGATGCTATTTAGCAGGATATTTAAGATGTGCTCCTGGCGATTTTTTTGATCTTCGTTTGATAAATTTTTTAAGATTTTTTTAATATTATTTTTCACAAAATTAAATTTAGTCCCCTCTATACTTAATATAGTATAGAGGGGACTGTTTTTTTATCCCCATGGTTGTCCAGCGTTAAAATTTTCTGCTATAAAATCAGCTAAAAATTCATTATTTCGACTGGATTTATTAGTAAGCACTTCTTGTATTAGATTACTCATAATTTTTTAATTTAATTGTTATGTTAATTTCGACCTTTTACCCAATTTTATAACCACGACCAGAAATAGTTTTAATTATTGATATTTTTCGTTTAGAGTCTATTTTTTTTCTCAGATTCATCATGTGCATTTCAATTGTTTTTGAAAAAAAGTTACTGTCATTGTCCCAAATATTTTCCATTAATTCATTTTTAGAAATAACTATTCCGGGATTATCCATTAGATACTCTAAAAGCAGAAATTCTTTTTTAGTTAGGTAGATATCATTTTTTAATCTTTTTAAACTTTGTTTTTGCTTGTCTAGTTCTAAGTCATCTATTTTTACTATTTGTTTGGTTATGGTTTTGGGTCGACGTAATAAAGCTTTGATTCTAGTTACTAATTCATCAAAAACAAATGGTTTAACTAAATAATCGTCAGCCCCTAAATCAAGTAATTTTATTTTGCGATCAGTTTCATGATAGCCACTAAGTACTAGAATTGGGGTTGCTATATCATTTTTTCTGATTAACTCACACAACTCATCACCGGACATGTCTGGTAGGTTTAAATCCAAGATAATTAATTTATAATCATTATTTTTAATTAGTTCAAAACCATCTTTTCCGTTATAAATAAGTTCACTTAAAAAGCCATACTTCTTTAGTGTCGTTTTTATGGTCATTCCAATTTCTTTTTCATCTTCAATGATTAGAATTTTCATATTTTTTATTCAAGTATTAATATTTAAGCCATTTTGCTATAATATTCCTATATTAATTTAATAATTTTATGGGTATTTTTTTAGTTATTTCTCTGAGTTTACTGGGAATCACAGTTTATACGGTGTTTTTGTTTTTATCAGTTTTTTTCTCCGCCGATAAATTAGGTCAAATTATCATTTTAGCCACTTTAATAGTTAGTAGTCTTGGTTTTATCGCGACTTTAATTTTAACTCGTTATTTTAATAATGTTTTTATTCATATTTTGTATTTTGTTTTTGCTTTAGCTATTGGCTTATTCTTTTATCTAACGGTGTTTGCGATTGCTTTTCAGTTTATTAAATTAACTGGTTTAAAATTAGATTATTTACTTTTAAGTCGAGTGGGTGTCATTGCTTCGCTTATCTTATTTATCATTGGTTTATTCAGTGCCGCTTATCCGCAAGTGAAAAATATTTCGGTGACCGTAAATGGTTTGCCAAAGGAATGGCAAGGGAAGAGAATTGTACAATTATCGGATGTTCATTTAGGTGGAATCTATGGAGCTAAATTTTTAGCTACTCAAGTTGAACGAGTTAACGCCTTAAATCCAGATTTAATTGTAATTACTGGTGACTTATTTGATGATACTGAAGGCGATGCTATGTCTCTAGAACCAGAATTAGCTAAGCTTAAAGCTAGAGAAGGGGTTGTTTTTGTGCCCGGCAATCATGATGTGGGTTTAGGTTTGAATAAAGTAGAGCCAGTATTAAACGCAGCTCACATTTCAATTTTAAAAGACCAAGCGATTAATATTAAGGGGCTAGAAATTATTGGTTTAGATATTCATCAATTAGTTAAAGATGATAACTTACCAACAATTAATAATTTAGAGCCATATACCGGCCAAGCTAGATTATTACTTAAACATGTACCACTTGATATTGCTTGGGCTAAAAATTTAAATGTTGGTTTACAACTTTCTGGTCATAGCCACAATGGTCAAATGTTTCCTTTGTCTTTTATCACTCACTTTTTTTATGGTAAGTATCAGTATGGTTTATATACCGAAGGTGCTTACAATATTTATACTAGTTCTGGACTTGGTTCTTGGGGGCCACCAGTACGCACTTTTAATCCAGCCGAAATCGTGGTTATAACTATTAATTAATCTATGAAAATTAAGCAGAAAAAAATTATTTATCTAGTCGGTTTAGCTCTAATTGTTGCGGCCCTAATATTATTGCTTTTTATTAAAGATAAAAAAGTAAATAAAATAGTAGATAACACTCCTTTTCGCAGTGAACAGGGGCGTTTAATAGTAACTACTAGTTTATTTCCTATCTATGACTTCGCTAAAATTATTGGCGGTGATAAAGCTCAAGTATTTTTAATTTTGCCACCAGGCAGCGAGGCTCATGCTTATGTTCCAAGTAATCAAGATAAAGAAACTATTAAAAATTCGGCTTTATTTTTTTACACTTCAGATTTAATGGAATCTTGGGCACCGTCTTTAGTGTCAGAACTATCAGTCAAAACTAAAGCAGTAGCAACTGCTAATAATTTAAATGATAGTAGTCTTGATCCTCACGTTTGGTTAGATTTTAGCAAAGCTAGCTTAATGGTTGATAATATTGCTAATGCTTACAAGGCACTTGATCCGCAAAATGCTAGTTATTATGAACAAAATGCTAATAATTATAAACAGCAATTAGCTAAGCTAGATACTGATTTTGCGACTGGACTCAAAGATTGTCAGTTTCATGAATTTGTTTCTGGCGGTCATATGACTTTTGCTTATTTAGCTAAAAGATATAATTTGAAATACCAAGCTGCCGAAGGATTTATACCTAATGCCAAAATTGATACTGATAGAGTTTTGAAACTCAGTAAAGAAATTAAAGACAGTAAACAACCTTATGTCTATTATGAGGAATTAGTCATGCCTTATTTAGCTGAACTAATTCATCAAGAAAGCAGTGCTAGAATTATGCCTCTTAATTCGGCTCATAATATTGCTAAGTTTGATATTGAAAGCGGTATCACCTTCATTGGGTTAATGGAAAGCGATTTAAAAATCCTTAGAATGGGACTAGTCTGTCGCTAATTAATCTTCTATGTCTAAAATATGGCCTTGGTTGCTAAGAGTTTTGTTTATTGGCATCTTTTTGTTATGGCCAATTATTATTTTTACGGAAACTAATACTGGCGCATCTTTAATTAAATTAATTTCTCCTAATAATAATTTAGTATCTAATAAAAGTGTTGAACCAATAAAAGTTTCACCTAAAAATATTTTAGTTTTTGGCGGAGATATTATGTTATCTCGAGTTGTTAATGCCAAAATGGAAAAGTATCAGAATTATTCTTGGCCTTTAGAAAAGATTGCTCCTTTATTTAAGGAGGCTGATTTAGCAATTGCTAATTTAGAATCACCTTTTTTAATTACTAAAAATTATCAGGTACTTACTGGTTCTTTTTCTTTTAAAGCCAATCCTAAAAGTGTCGAGGCCCTAACTTTAGCTGGTTTTGATGTCTTGTCTTTAGCTAATAATCATATTTTGAATCAGGGAGCTAAAGGAGTGACTGATACTTACAAGGTTTTAGATGATGCTGGTATTAGTTATGCTGGTACTATCGAACATAATTTAACAATCAAAGAAAGCAATGGGGTTAAGTTTGCTTTTCTGTCATATACATATAATGATGATTCAAAACTCATTGCTAATATGTCGGATAATTCAAAAATTAAAGCTGATATTATGGCTGCCAAAAAACAAGCTGACGTGGTCATTGTAATGATGCATGCCGGTACTGAATATACGCGTAAACCCAACACTCAACAAAGCTCCTTCGCTCATTTAGCGATTGATTCTGGGGCCGATTTGGTAGTTGGCGGTCACCCTCACTGGTCACAAACAACAGAAATTTATAATGGTAAAACTATTATTTACTCTTTGGGTAATTTAGTGTTTGATCAAATGTGGTCTAAAGACACTAGTGTTGGCTTAGTGGCAAAAGTTTATTTTGATGGCAAAGAACAAACTAATATAGAATATATTCCTATTAATATTAAAGATTATGGTCAGGCGGAAATAATGTCTGATAATTCTAGTAAAGAAAAATTGTTAAATCTGATTGGCCTTAAATAATTAATCCGTTTCACCTAATCTATAACCGCGCCCAGA
>Ga0302215_10000911_pt1 | contig 21461 bp, 17 predicted proteins | sample II_Fen_N3_1_FD_194580 | JGI IMG/M metagenome (GOLD analysis project Ga0302215, IMG submission 194580) | Peat permafrost microbial communities from Stordalen Mire near Abisko, Sweden - II_Fen_N3_1 | ecosystem: Environmental > Terrestrial > Soil > Wetlands > Permafrost | place: Sweden: Abisko... | reverse complement strand
AGCAAATAACAACCAATAACGCGAAGCAAATAACAACCAATAACGCGAAGCAAATAACAACCAATAACGCGAAGCAAATAACAACTAATAACGCGAAGCGAAATAACAACTAATAACACGTAGCAAAATAACAACCAATAACGCGAAGCAAATAACAATCAAATAACGCGAAGCGAAATAACCGTTATCCGTCGTCAAAATAAATAAGAATGAAAACTACACCATTTACCAACATTCACATAGCTCTGGGAGCAAAAATGCATGAGTTTGCAGGATATAATATGCCTATTGAATACAGTGGAATTACTGACGAACACTTAACCGTTCGCAATGCCGTGGGTGTATTTGATGTTTCTCACATGGGTGAGTTTTGGGTAAAAGGACCTAATGCCCTGGCTTTTCTGCAAAAAGTAACTTCTAATAATGTGGCGGCTCTTCCTGTTGGGAAAGCACAGTATGCTTGTTTTCCAAATGGTAAAGGTGGTATTGTAGATGATTTATTGGTTTACAATTTTGAACCGGAAAAATACTTATTGGTGGTAAACGCATCGAACATTGAAAAAGACTGGAACTGGTGCGTAGAGAATAACTCCGAAGGTGCTGAACTTGAGAATGCATCTGACTGGATGGCTCAGTTAGCAGTACAAGGTCCTAAAGCAACCGAAATGCTCCAACAACTTACTACGGTAGATTTATCTCAAATACCTTATTATGGTTTTGCTGTGGGAGATTTTGCAGGGGTTGACAATGTAATTCTATCAAACACTGGTTATACAGGTGCGGGTGGTTTTGAATTGTACTTCTACCCCGAACATGGTGCGAAAATATGGAACGCATTATTTACTACCGGTACCGAATATGGCATTAAACCCATTGGTTTGGGTGCGCGCGACTCATTACGGTTGGAAAAAGGTTTTGCCCTGTACGGAAACGATATTGACGATACAACTTCGCCTATTGAGGCTGGGTTGGGATGGATTACTAAATTTGTTGATGGTAAAAATTTTATTGACCGTGAACTACTCGAAAAACAAAAAGCAGAAGGTGTCAGCCGTAAGCTGGTTCGTTTTGAGTTAAACGAGCGTGGCATTCCACGTCATGGTTACGAAATAGTAAACGCTGAAGGCGAAAAGATAGGTGAAGTAACCTCAGGCACCATGCTCCCCGACACTAAGAAAGGAATTGGAATGGGCTATGTAGCTACTACTTATACGAAACCCGGAGACATTATTTATATTCAAATACGGGCAAAGAACCTGGAAGCAGTGGTGGTAAAATAAAGGTTGGAAGTACCTAATTAAATAACTCTTCAAAACAAAAATAGACTGTCTCACCATTTGGTTTTGAGACAGTCTATTTTTATTTAAATCAGTTCAGATTAACTATTCAATCATATTGTGGAAAACGTTTTGTACGTCTTCGTCGTCTTCAATTTTATCAAGCAGCTTTTGTACTTGTGCTTTTTGTTCTTCAGTCAGCTCTTTCATATCGTTTGGAATACGTTCAAACTCTGCACTAAAAATTTCGAAACCATTTTCTTCGAGGTATTTTTGAATAGACGAATACGATTGGAACTCACCGTATAAAACAATACCATCCTCATCCTCCACTAACTCATCCACACCAAAGTCAATTAATTCCAACTCAAGATCTTCAAGCGAAACACCATCTTTCGGAGCAATTTTAAATACACATTTGTGGTCGAACAAAAATTGCAAGCAACCACTGGTTCCAAGCGATCCACCATGACGTGTCAAATAGCTTCTTACATTGGCCACTGTACGGGTTGGATTATCCGTTGCTGTTTCAATAACAATAGCAATTCCATTAGGACCATAACCTTCGTATACAACTTCTTTATAATCTGCTTCGTCTTTCGAAATAGCCTTTTTAATAGCACGTTCAACGTTCTCTTTAGGCATATTTTCCTTTTTAGATTGTTGAATCAAAACCCTTAAACGAGGATTTGTATCAGCCTCTGGACCGCTTTCACGTACAGCTATCGTAATTTGTTTTCCTAGTTTTGTAAACACGCGGGCCATATTCCCCCAACGCTTCATTTTTGTAGCTTTTCTATACTCAAACGCTCTTCCCATGCTTGTTTTTATCTAAAATTAACTTATATTTCTCTCTTATCGACCAATAATATTGCAAATATCAATTTGGGCTCACAAAAGTATTAAAACCCTTGCAAACAACCATCGTTTCTGTTGTTTTTTTTTGAAAATAATAAAAGTACAATAGAGTCAACTCCTTTTTTATTAAATAATTGGAGTTGTCAGCACTTTCTAATCTCAATAAATATTCCGTTTGCTGTTAGCTCTATCAAGGGTTAACTTCAAGTTTCGGTGAGATAGTTTATATCCTTTCAGGTTGATGAAAATCTGTTTCTCGAACTTTCCTGGAACATCAAAATAAGAGCGGTTATCCTCAACTATTACATTCTTAATATCACCGATATTAAGGCCAGCCTCCTCTACCAGAAATTCAGCCATGTTCCCTTTTGTAAAGCCTTGTCCAAAGCCCATATTGATATAAATGGTCACTGGTACGTTAGGAACAACTTCGGGTAATAATTGAATAGTTATAGGTGTGAACTGAATAACTAAATCGGCTTCCAATGCTTTTAATTCAGGTAAATCTTCAGTTTTCACCATGCAAACTGAGATACCTGATTTTCCGGCACGAGCAGTTCGTCCGCTACGATGTGTATAGTGTTCCGATTTTTCTGGTAAATGATAATGAATAATATAGTCAAGGTCTTTCACATCAATACCACGAGCAGCAATGTCTGTTGCCACAAGCAAATTGATTCGGTTCTTCTTGAAACCACGCATTACTTTATCGCGCATTTCCTGATTAAGATTCCCATGCAGCGCATCAGCCACTACTTCAAAGCCGGCCAGTTGTTTGGCCAATCGCTTGGCTGCCGTTTTGGTTCTACAAAACAGAATTCCTCGCTGATCTTTTCGTTCCGACAGATAAGCTTTCAAATAATCCAGCTTCTCACCTTGTTTATATATCAGGTATTGATGCTCTATTTTTTTATTTACAAATTCTTCTGCATTTACTTGTATCTCAACAAAATCGGGACGCAAATAATCTTGTATAATTTGTTTTACTTCGGCAGGCATTGTAGCTGTAAACAGCATTGTACAAATATCTTTCTTGCATGATTGTAATATGTTGTCAATCTCCGACTTAAAGCCCATATTCATCATCTCGTCGGCCTCATCAAACACTAAGTACTTCAAATCAGTCAAGCTTAATGCTTTTCTATCCAACAAATCTAACAAACGACCCGGAGTAGCCACCACCACATGTGTAGAACGTTTCAGGCGTTGAATCTGATCCTCGATAGGTGCTCCACCATATACAGCTTCGGCAAATACTCGTGGCAGGTGTTTTGAGAATAGAAAAAATTCACGAGCCACCTGCTGCCCTAATTCACGCGTTGGCACCAATACCAAAGCCTGAATCTTAGGTAGTTTGTAATCGATAGATTGAAGGATTGGTAAGCAAAATGCAGCTGTTTTACCGGTTCCGGTTTGTGCCACCGCTACCAAATCGGTATTTTCTTGAAGAATGTGAGGAATTACCTGAATTTGAATATCAGTAGGTTCAGAAATTCGGTTTTCATTGAGTGCCTGAACGATATTCTCATTGATACCTAAGTTGTCGAAAGTCATTATATAGTGGCTTATTGGGTATAAGTATCTCTTTTTCGGATACAGGTGGCAAAGGTACTTGTTTTTTGAGGAATAAAAGAGAGAAACGGTGCGAGAAAGAGAAATAAAGACCTAAATGTCATTTAAATGGCTTAATTCTGCAGCTCAATCCATAAACTACCAAATACTAATTTAGCATGAATACTAACAATACACTGGATTTTATTAGCTGATACCCACATCTCCACCGCATCTACATCTTCAAACACGCGATTTTTCGGAACTAATGGCTTTAGTTTATAACACAACACATTGCCTTTGTCGGTTTTTACCATTTCCTTACCTGCCATAATCACCTCTATTTTATAACCGGTATCTTCGTAAAAACCATCAATAATAATTTTATCATCAATCTTGTACTTCGAGAAATCAATAATGCGAATCATCATAAAACCAGCCACAACATCCCGTATATTCTCAGGCGTTTTATAAACTTTCTTAAGCACAAACTTACCTGTCTGATAATTCAACACCTGAATATCGGCTTTTTTATTCGTGTGGTCAAACGAAGTAAATTCATCTAGTTTATAATGCCCTTCCCGTATCTGACGAAAGGCTTTGAGGGTTGTTATATTACTCACATCAATATAAGACACCCAGCGATCTTTCAAGTAAAATAATCGTGCCAAACCGTTTGTTGTTCCGGATAATTGTATTTTAGCACAAAGCTTTGATCCAATTTTATAGAGCTTCTTGTCTACTTTTGTTGTGGCAGACCCAATAGTAAGCATGCCCCATTTGGCTTTATAGTTTAAGGTTTCGCCCGGAATAAAAGTTCTGTCACCAGATTTTGACTTTATATCAGCAAATCCGAAAACAGGTAACAGAACAATAAGTACGAGAAGAATTGGTTTGTTTAAAGGCATATTTTATGTAAAATGAGTTGATATTACTCCCAACGACAATAATACAAAAAAAGGTTGATTTGAATTAACATCAAATCAACCTTTTAATAACTTTTATGGGAATGCTACAGCTTCCAAGAGCTGTAATGCAACTGTTATACTACATACGTTGTAGAAGCAGTATCACCACCACGACCAGTCCAGTTAGTATGGAAAAATTCGCCACGCGGTTTGTCAATACGTTCGTAAGTATGAGCTCCGAAGTAGTCACGTTGTGCTTGCAACAAGTTTGCAGGTAAACGAGCACTACGGAAACCATCAAAATAACAAAGTGCCGAAGTCAATGCTGGTGCAGGAATACCGTTAGTAAGTGCGGCTGCACATACACGACGCCATCCGGCTTGCGCATTTTCAACAATAGCTTTAAAGTGTGGATCTAATAATAAGTTTTCAAGACCAGGATTCACATCAAATGCCTTTTTAATATCTCCCAAGAAAGTAGAACGGATAATACATCCACCACGCCACATCAACGCAATGCCACCATAGTTCAGGTTCCATTTATATTCATTCGCAGCTTCCATCATCAGGTTATAACCTTGTGCATACGAAATAATTTTGGCACCAAACAATGCATCTTTTAAATCATCAATGAGTTGTTTTTTGTCTCCCGTAAAGTTTACAACTGGTCCGCTGATTACTTTAGAGGCTTTTACACGAATATCTTTTTGAGCCGACAAACAACGAGAGAATACAGATTCTCCAATCAAAGTCAAAGGTACACCAAGGTCAAGCGCCGAAACGCCGGTCCATTTACCGGTTCCTTTTTGTCCGGCTGTGTCAAGAATTTTTTCTACCAATGGAGTTCCATCAACATCTTTAACAGCAAGAATATCACGGGTAATTTCAATCAGGTACGAATCCAAATCACCTTTGTTCCATTCTTTAAATACTTCGTGCATTTCGTCAGCGCTTAAGCCAAGCAGGTCTTTCATTACTTGATACGCTTCATTGATAATTTGCATATCGCCATATTCAATTCCATTGTGAACCATTTTCACGAAGTGGCCTGCACCACCTTCGCCAACCCAGTCGCAACAAGGAACGCCACCATCAACTTTAGCTGATACAGCCTGGAAAATTTCTTTCACAGCTGGCCATGCTGCAGGAGAACCGCCTGGCATCATAGATGGGCCCAACAACGCACCTTCTTCACCACCTGAAACACCAGTACCAACATACAAAAGACCTTTGCTTTCAACGTATTTGGCACGACGAATAGTATCAGGAAAATGTGTGTTTCCACCATCAATAATAATATCACCTGCTTCCAAATTAGGAAGAAGTTGTTCGATAAAGTCATCAACTGCCTGACCGGCCTTCACCAACATCATTACTTTACGTGGTTTTTCCAGTGAATCGCAAAGTTCTTTGATAGAGTGAGCACCAATAAAATTTTTCCCAGCACCGCGTCCGGCAATAAATTTGTCCACTTTGTCTACCGAACGGTTAAAAACACCAACGGTAAAACCTTTACTTTCCATGTTCAATACAAGGTTTTCGCCCATTACGGCCAACCCGATCAATCCAATGTCTGCTTTTTGTTTCATAATTTTCTTTTTGAACTACATAGACCTACAGAACTTGTTAGTTTCTGAAATTTCTATGACTAAGTTTTTTAATTTTCGATGTTATATAATTTCGTTGAACCACATAGGCACTTAGTTCACATATAATATAAACTGTGATACTGGGTGGTTTATATTTTAAATCCGATTTGTTCTAATTTATTTTGTGTACTTTCACCTACATTTTTAACTCGAACAGTGAAAGCAGGAAATTCTCTGCGTGTTGGATAATCGCCCCGTAATTGTTCAAATAAAGCTACATTATTTCTGAAATCACGATCATCATTCGTAATGTCATAAGTATGCAAAATAGCTGTTGAAATGATTTTCTGTTCTGTCAATCCGGCACAATTAATCTCGATGATAGGTTGCGACGGTAATTCAACCCCTGTAGGAGTCCAATTGTTCAATCCAAGTGCAAAAAAATCACTAATGGCACGCACGCTCATCAAGGTTCCGGTAGCTTTTCCGTCTTTGGAATACCCTGCAATATGTGGCGTTGCAATTTCAGTCAATCCGAGAAGTTCTAAATCAATGTCCGGTTCATTTTCCCAACAATCGCAAACAAACCCAGAAAGTTGTCCGGATTTTAATGCGGCCTTGACAGCATTGGTTTCAATCACTTCTCCACGGCAAGAATTAATCAGTACCGGTTTCTTTTTCAATGCCTTTAAGAAGGATTCATTTCCCAAATGGAAAGTAGCATCTTCGCCTTTTGTTTCCAACGGAACATGCAGGGTAATAATATCTGCCTCGTCCATAATAGTTTGCAAACTAACAAATTGAGTTGAACCTTCGGCACGTTCGCGTGGTGGGTCATTTTGCAGCACTTTCATACCAAAAATCTCACAAATGCGGGCTACCTTGCTTCCAACATTGCCTACTCCTACTACACCAATACATTTTTCTCTCAAATTCCAGTTGTTCTTCTCAGCCAACACCATAATAGTGGAAGCAATATATTGCTCCACCGATTTGGAATTGCAACCCGGAGCATTTGTCCACCGAATACCGTTGGCTTCGCAATAATCTGTATCGATATGATCGAAACCTATAGTAGCCGTAGCAATAAACTTCACAGAGGAACCTGCCAACAATTTCTCGTTGCAAATGGTACGGGTGCGGGTAACAATAGCATCTGCATCTTTAGCTATTTCCGGTGTTGTCTTTGAACCGGGCAAATAAACCACTTCGGCAACGCTTTCGAAAGCACCGCGAATGTATGGAATTTTATCGTCGATAATTATCTTCATCTTTTTGTTTCAAACCACATAGACATATAGGACATAAAAGTATCTTTTCTATGTGTCTATAGGATTAATTTATTCTGTTGGTAAAGTCTGGAAAAATTCTGTTACAAAAGTACGTTGTCCCTCTTTATAAATATTAGTGCAATTAAAATTAATCAGAACTCCTTTGGGTTTCTTAAATAGCTTCAAATAAGTCAGTAATTGGGCTTCATGAATTGGAATAAGTTCTTCAACTGTTTTTAGTTCAACAATAATTGAATCATTCACCATCAAGTCAAATCGAAGTTCACAATCCAATTCTAATCCTCTGAAATGTAATGGAATTGATTGCTGCCTTGTTACTTTATATCCATTTTCTATTAGTAAATGAGCTAAACATTTTTCGTAAATACTTTCCAACAAGCCTGGACCCAATTCTTTGTGAACTTCTATTGCGAATCCTATAATAGCGTAACTTAACTGATTAATTTCCTTTTGTGTCATAATTTTATGAGATTATATATAGAAATCATAGATTATGTGAACTATGTGCCTATATGGTTCAAAAAACTTAATATTTGAATCTTTCTTTAAACGCCCACAATCCCAAAGCAGGATTGGATATATAGAAAATTTCCTCACCATCGTACATTGTATTGTAACCATCACGCAATTTAGCTGGGTCATATTTTGCTGTAACCTCATCAATATCGGCATAGTTGAAACCAACGCTTTCAATTTCAGCCTGAGTCAGGTTTTCTACACCTTTACCGGGGCAATAGGTTATACTAAAACGACCTTCGGACGAACCGTGAATCAAGTGCGCAGCCGCACTCAGGTTGTTGCGTAATTCTTCATTTTCGTCACAAGCTTTAAGCGTTTGTGGTGTTCCAAAATAACCGTATTTACGAATCAAGCGATCAATTTCCTTGTCTTCTCCAAATTCCTTGAGAGCCGGAGCCAAAACAATTAATTCTCCTTTATCCTCAATGGCCATGCGCGTACGGTAAACCGATTTATTACCAAGCCATGTGCTTTTAAATTCTGTTGGATCCAAGTAAACCAGTACTTTTTTCAATGGTTTATCCAGCAAATCAAAGTTTACCTGAAGAGCCAGTTTAGCAGCTTTATCAAAAACTTCGTAATCGTCGCCAATGAATAAACCGCGTGTTTTAATTTTGCCATCCGTTTTATCCAGCCCAACTACCGTTTGCACATAAACAATCGGTAAATTATTGGTAAAATTATCCGAAGCATAATTGAAAATACGACGAACAGGCGTGTCGGCATGACCCATCATGCGTTCCATTCCGTAGGCAGCACCTACAAAGTGACTTTTATTAATACCTTCTACACCACCGGTTCCAACAAAGATGTTTTTGTTGTAATTGGCCATTCCCACTACTTCGTGAGGCACAACCTGACCAATGGATAGAATTAAATCGAAATTACCTTCCAAAAGTAGTTTATTTACCTGAGCCGGCCAAGGAAATTCAACAGCTCCACCCGAAACTTCTTTTACAAATTCCGCGGGAACAATTCCTACCGTAACCACATCGTTGCGCCAGTCATGCTCACGTATAAGTGAAGCTGGCAACGAACCAAACATATGCTCAATCTGATGAGCTGTCATAGGCGAATGTGTTCCCAATGCAGGGAGAACATCTGTCAACACGTCACCATAAAATTGCCAGGCAAACTCAGTTAATTCACCTGAGCGACTCGGCAAACGCGTATAGTCAGGTGGGATAGCAAGCACCTTGTACTTTTTTCCTATTTTTTCTAATGCTTCAAAAATACCTTTTTTCAGGTCTTCAGAAGTCATCTCCTGGTCTATAGAACCACTTTCAAAATATATCATAATTGGATTTACGATGTTGGATTCGCAATTTACAATTGGATATGTTTCAATCCAATCGTAAATCACAAATTGTAAATTTAAAATAATAAATTATCGTTTAACACGCGCATTTCCACCCCAGATACTCCAAACTTGTTCTTCGTCGGCTGGTTGTGCGTAGTCAGTCAGGAAAGTCGTTGCTAAAGCGCCAGAAGCCCAACCGAATTGCGCCCAGGTTTCTGGCTCCCAACCTTTCAGAATAGCATAAAGCATACCACCTACAAAACCATCACCCCCACCTATACGGTCGAGAACATTAATTTTACGTGGTTGAATTACATGCCAGTCGTCTCCATCAAGCATAATAGCACCCCAAAGGTGTTCGTTAGTACTGATAACCTGACGCAAGGTAGTTGCATAAACTGAAGCATTCGGGAAAGCTTGTTTTACACGACCAATCATACCTTTGAAACCTTCTATTTCGGCTTCAATACCTTTTCCACCAGCTTCAGGACCTTCAATGCCCAAGCAAAGTTGAAAATCTTCTTCGTTACCAATCAGGATATCAGAAACGGAAGCTATTTCGGTAAATATATCACGTAATTCTTTGTCACGACCTTTCCAGAAAGATGCACGGTAGTTCAGATCAAATGAAATACGTGTTCCTGTTTTCTTGGCATAACGAGCTAACTGCAAGCAGAATTCGCTTGTCTCAACCGACAAGGCACCAATCAATCCGGAAAGATGCAAAATCTGTACACCCTCTTGAACAAAGATGCGTTCCAAATCAAAATCTTTCACATTCAGCGTACGTCCCACTTCACCGGCACGGTCGTTCAACACACGTGGTCCGCGTGTTCCAAAACCGCTATCGGCAATGTTGAACTGATGACGATAACCCCATGGATCTCCCTGAGGTACTTCTGGTCCCTCATAATCCATATTTCGGCTACGCAGGTCACTTTTAATCATTTGTGCTATCGGACTGTCTTTTACAAAAGTCGTTAACACTTTTACAGGAAGTCCAAGGTAAGAAGAAATACTGGCCACATTAGTTTCGGCACTCGAAACTTCCATTTGGAATAATTTACTGCTTTGAACAGGTTGGCCATTTACCGGCGTAATGCGAACACCCATACTGGTTGCTACCATTAATGAGTATTTAAAATCTTTTTTTAGTTCTATCATGATTAGTTATTTAAAGCTTCCTATAGCCCCTAAAGGAACTAAATTAATTTCGTATTTAATTTTTTGACTCAAAGTCATTTAATAAATTTAAACTGAATTGATTATACTAACCCAATTCCCCTTTAGAGGCTAGGGATAGTTTCTAAAACAAAGTTCTTGAAATTCCCAGTTCCAATCCGCGTAATTCGGCCATGCCACGAAGCATACCGATAGCAGAATAGCCCGGGTTTGTTTTTTTATGCAAATCATCGAGCATCTGATGACCATGGTCGGGACGCATCGGGATATTGCGTTTGTAGGTATATTGAACAACAAGTAAAGCTTTCATGGCTTCATACATATCTACATCGCCTTCCAAATGGTTATCTTCGTAAAAATCACCATCTGCATTGCGTCGGGTACTACGGAAATGAACGTAATACAAACGCTCGCCAAATTCGCGTAACATCGAAGTCAAATCGTTGATGGATGAAACGCCAAAAGAACCTGTACATAGACAAATTCCATTTGCTGCACTCGGAACTGCTGCAAAAAGCTTGCGAACATCCTCGGCTGTACTTAGGATACGTGGTAGTCCAAGAATTGCGCGCGGAGGATCGTCCGGATGAATTGCCATCTGTATTCCTACTTCATCAGCAACAGTTGTAACTTCATTGATGAAATAAAACAAATTATTGCGTAATTGATCTTCAGAAATTCCTGCATAGGTGTCTAGTGCTTTCTGGAATTGCTCAATAGTAAAGCTTTCCTCTGCGCCCGGTAATCCGGCAATCATATTCCGTACTAAGGTTTCTTTTTCCTCTTCCGTCATACCATCATAACGTTCTTTGGCTTTGGAAATTTGTTCAACAGTATAGTCTTTCTCAGCATTTGGACGTTTCAGCAAGTACAAGTCGAATGCCACAAAAGCAGCCATCTCAAATCGTAATGCTTTGGAACGATCTGGCATAGTATAAGCTAGATCAGTACGTGTCCAATCCAAAATAGGCATAAAGTTATAAGTCACAATACGAATATCGCATTCGGCCAGATTACGAACAGTTTGTTTGTAATTTTCGATATACTGTTTGTAGTTTCCGGTTTGTTTCTTTATATCTTCATGTACCGGAACACTTTCCACTACCGACCATACCAAACCTGCCTCAGCAATGATCTTCTTCCGATACTTGATGGCCTCAATTGGCCAAACTTCTCCATTCGGAATTTGGTGCAAAGCCGTTACAATATCCGTTGCACCTGCCTGACGAATGTCCCATAATGATACCGGGTCATTAGGACCGTACCATCTCCATGATTGTTTACATAAATACATAATCTTTATTTTTTAAAAGTACAATTACTTACAATTCCCTACCTAAAAGAACTGCAGTATAATCATACTCAAATTATTGATATAATTCAAAAGCCACTACTTTTGAACCTTAAAATTCAAACTAAATACAGAATGCATCAAAACCACCATCAACCACAGTCAACGTACCGGTAACAAACTTTGAAGCATCGCTGGCAAGCCAATGAAGCGTTCCAAGCAATTCCTCCGGTTTACCAAAGCGTTTGAACGGAGTATGAGAAATAATGGTATTGCCACGAGCGGTCAATGATCCATCAGGATTGGTAAGCAATGTACGATTTTGTTCCGAAATAAAAAAGCCCGGAGCAAAAGCATTTACACGTAAACCTTCACCATATTTTGTGGCTAATTCAATAGCCAAATACTTAGTAAAGTTTGTTACTGCTGCTTTAGCAGCACCGTAGCCAACTACACGAGTCAATGGACGAAGAGCTGATTCCGACGAGATATTGATGATATTTCCCTGCTTTTGATCAGTCATTACCTTTGCAAAAACCATTGTAGGAATAACTGTACCAAAAAGGTTCAAATCAACCACTGTTTTGAATGCGTCCACATCCAAATCAAAAATCGTTTTATCCGGACCAATGGTTGCTCCCGGCATATTACCACCAGCACCATTGATTAAAACGTCAATACGGCCATATTTAGCCATTACATCAGCGCAGTTTTGTTCCAATATAGCTTTATCGCTAACATCTGACTTCAAAAACATAGCCTCCTGACCCTTAGCTAGAATACTGTTTACCAATTTATCACCAATTTCTTTGTTACGTGCCAATACAACCACTTTTGCACCTTGTTCGGCCAGGTATTCAACCATGCAGCTTCCCAAAACGCCTGTACCACCTGTGATAACAATGACACGGTCTTTAATATCAAATAAGTTTCTCATTATAATTTTAATAAACTCTTAACCCCTTTAAGGGAGCAAGAGATGTGAGTATTAATTTGTAATTCTAATTACCAAAACCCTAAAAGAAAATAAGATTATTTTGTCTAAATTATTGTTATCCAATTATTAAGACTGAACTAATTTAATTCCCTTTTAGGGGTTTTGAGTCGTCATCTTATAAACTGAACAATCTTTTTAAGTGACGATCGTAGATATTTTCTTCTACACAAGAACCCACAACGTCTGCATATTTCTCAAGCAAATTAGTATATGTGGTTCCCATTTCAGCTGCAACTTTATAAGCTACGTGAATCAACTGGCGGAAATTGGCATTATAATCGGCATTACCAGGAATATGACGCAATGTATTTGCAAACTTTTCGCTCGACCAGCCATTTACTTCTTCAACTGAAGGTAACTGCTTAGCATCAATTTCAATTACATCAGCATAAGGAGCACAAAGTTCTTCGCTTCTATTTAATGAATTAGCATAAATCTGTTTCGCCAAAGTTAATCCCTCACCACCTGCAACTGCCAAACCAATTACTTCTTCAAGCCAGGTTGTACCAGCTGTTTTTACGTGAATTCCTTTATCATATTTCTTGATAATTTGAGCCATAATTGGATAAATAGTAAATTTATCACTGCCTGAGTGAACACTCAATTTAATTTCTGCCGGCAAACCAAATTCTTTAACAGCATAATCAAGCACCAATACATCTTCTTCAAATTCTTTCGCAAATTGATCTACATCACCTTTGTAGTCAACTCCTTTATTAAAACGTCCGGTAAATTTTGGAGCAATAGTCTGAGCAGGAACACCTTTATCGGCAAGCATTTTCAGAATAAACAACAAATCCATAGGAGTTTGAGGGCTTTCCACTTCATCCATCGAAACTTCAGTAATGAATGTTCCGACCCCTTTTTCGGCAATCAGAAACTTATATATTTCAGAAGCTTGTTGTGTAGCTGCTAAGAATTTACCTGCAATTATCTCTAGCGATTCTTTAGTTACTACCAATGGGTGGTCAATTCCGGGAATTACCAAGTTTCCCATATATTTACTGCACGAAGCAATAAAAGCATCTACATCAGCAGAACTACTTTCCTTGCCAATAAATGAAGCGACATCTAAAGTAAAAAAGTCAGCTGTTTCCACAAATGGAGCAACAGTACTTAAATTAATATGGTCGGCATCAACAAAATATTTTCCTTTAAAACCAAGTGCAGCAACAGCAGCATCAGCTTCTTTACGAACATCGGCAGGATGCGAATGAACATAAATATGTTCGCGATTTGATTTATTCCAAACCGGACTAATATCCAACCCAAATTGATTGGCTTTCACAACTGCCCGTAACTGGGCAACACCCTGGTGCGAAAAACGGTCACCAAGCCCGATACTGTACTTTCCTAATTCCATGATACAAATTTTAAAAGGTTGTTTTATTGTAATTCAATAATTGTTACTAACAATTATTATTCAGTGAAATTCATGTAGTCTTCAATATTCTCTTTCAATAGAATATCAATAGGCACATAATTTATTTTTTTTATTTCCTGCTTAAAAATAAGCTCTTTACACATGTCACGAACCGTAAAATAGGCCTGCTTATCGGGACGTTGTGCAATAAGATATGAAATGACACCCTGTTGCAAATAACTCACGTTTTGATCCAGTAAATCGTAGCCAATTAAACGAACATTAGCATGATTTATGGCGTGTAAATGCATTGCAAGGCGGTAAACTTTTGAATTAAATGTAATAGCTGCTTTAATATTTGAATTAGCCAGAAAAACATCTTCAAGTGCTTTACGGTTCGATTCTTCGTCGCTATTATTAAACTCAATATTAATAAGTTGAAACTGATTTTCAAGTTTAAACTCCTGAATATATTGTAAAAATCCGGCATTACGCGACAAGGTTTGATTAGAAACCGAACCCTTTCGTTTTGTTCTGATAACTAAAATCTGAGAACAGTCCGGCAAAGATGAAAGCAATAATTTAGCTGCGATATAACCACTTTTAAATGAGTTTTGACCATAATAAGTTAAGAAATTATGACCATCAATCATTGAGTCGATAAATGAAAACGGGATTTTTCGCTCCTGAAGTTCATTTGTAAACTTAACGGTTTCCTCCCTGAAAATCGGTGAAATAAAAACAGCATCCGGTTCATCATTTAAAACTCCGGCAGAAATACTCTCAAAAGAGTTTACATCAAATTGATTAAAATAGCGTTTATTAATATGTACATTATGATGAATAAAGTCCTGAGCAGCTAAGTCAAATCCCTTATCTACTGTTTCCCAGTACTCTCCAATTTCAAATTGAGGAAACAAACATACAAAACGAAATTGTTTTTTAGAAGCCAATGATCGGGCATAAATATTGGGAGTATAATTCATTTCTTCCAACACTTTTGTCACTGCCTGTTTGCTCTTCTCCGACACATCGCCTCGTTGGTGTAAAACTCTATCAACAGTACCTTCTGACACACCGGCAAGAATTGCAATGTCTTTTATTCGGATTTTTGGATTTATTTCTTTCATTCAAATTCTGATTAATGCCTAAATAATAGAATTCAAGCATCAATTACTTTTTAAGGTTTTATTCAACCAGACAGTTGGATATTTAAACAATTAGTAATTCCGTGTTCGTACACGAAAATATTTTGACACAAAAGTAGCACATATTTCGTAAATATAAAATTATTTGTATCTTCGTGGGCGAACACGGAACGAAGATACTGCTTAACAATTATCAAATTAAATACTATTAATCAGATAATTATACGTAAGCTTACAGTTTTCCAGTCAACGGTTGTACATGAAAACATATTCAAAAACATATATTTGAGTATAAAGTTCACTATAAAAAATAAGTATTTAACCTTATTTGTTCGTAAAATTATTAAAATTTTCATTTGTACACAGTTAAATTATTGAATCAAAATTCATAAATAGATAAATAACATAATCATGAAAAACTTCTTAGACGAGAATTTTATTTTGCAAACTGAAGCAGCACAAAAACTGTATCACGAACATGCTGCAAAACAACCAATTATTGACTATCACTGCCACTTGATTCCATCTATGGTAGCTAACGATCACCAATTTAAATCGTTGACTGAAGCTTGGTTAGGTGGCGACCACTATAAATGGCGTGCTATGCGCACAAACGGTGTTGACGAACGTTTTTGTACAGGTAAAGATACTTCTGACTGGGAAAAATTTGAAAAATGGGCTGAAACTGTGCCTTACACCATGCGTAACCCACTTTACCACTGGACTCACCTGGAATTGAAAACTGCATTTGGTGTAGAAAAACTGCTTTCTCCAAAAACAGCTCGTGATATTTACGAAGAATGTACTGCAAAACTACAAACTCCTGAATTTTCGGCACGTAACCTAATGCGTCACTATAAAGTAGAAGCCGTTTGTACTACCGACGACCCTATCGATACACTGGAACACCATATTAAAACCCGTCAGGATGGCTTCGAAGTAAAAATGTTACCAACATGGCGCCCTGATAAAGCTATGGCGGTAGAGAGCTCAGCTAATTTTCGCGATTATGTAGAACAACTGGCTAAGATTTCAGGTATTACTATTTCTACATTTGACGATATGATTTTGGCACTTCGCAAACGTCAGGATTTCTTTGCTGAACAAGGTTGTAAACTATCTGACCACGGAATTGAAGAATTCTATGCCGAAGATTATACCGATGCTGAAATTAAAGCTATTTTCAATAAAGTATATGGCGGACAAGAACTTGCTCACAGTGATGTATTGAAATTTAAATCGGCCATGATGGTTATTTTTGCCGAAATGGACTGGGAAAAAGGTTGGACACAACAATTCCACTACGGAGCTATTCGGAACAACAATACCCGATTGTTCAATCAATTAGGACCTGACACTGGTTTTGATTCAATTGGTACATTTAATACTGCCAAGGCTATGTCGAAATTCCTGAACAGACTGGACACTAACAACAAATTAGCTAAAACTATATTGTATAACCTGAATCCTGCCGACAATGAAATGATTGCTACCATGATTGGTAACTTCCAGGACGGAACAGTTGCAGGAAAAATCCAATTCGGTTCAGGCTGGTGGTTCCTTGACCAAAAAGATGGTATGGAAAAACAAATGAACTCACTTTCGGTACTTGGTTTATTGAGCCGTTTTGTTGGTATGTTGACTGACTCACGCAGCTTCCTTTCTTACCCACGCCACGAGTATTTCCGTCGTACGCTATGTAACCTTATCGGAAATGATGTTGAGCTGGGCTTACTTCCACACCAGGAAATGGAATTTATCGGCAAAATAGTTGAAGACATTAGCTACAACAACGCCAAGAACTTCTTCCAGTTTTAATAACAAATTAATTATCAATTGCCGTCTCCACAAAAGACGGCAATTGAATTGTATGCCCATTTATTTATGAACATACAATTATTCAATATACTTTTATCAATTATTATTACTTGCAATCAATTAATGCAGTAAAGTTGTCATTTTTTGAACAATACGGCATTAAAAATGGACTAATTTTGCTGTGAAATTTAAAAAAAAGCAGTACTTTTGGTCAACCAATTTAAAAACCCAATCAATATTTCAAAACAAGAAAACAATGAGTAAAAAAATTGTAACATTAGGAGAAATTATGCTCCGTCTGTCAACTCCAGGTAACACCCGTTTTGTTCAATCGGATGTATTTGACGTTGTATATGGTGGAGGAGAAGCAAATGTTGCTGTGAGCTGTGCTAACTACGGCCACGAAGCCTATTTTGTATCAAAATTGCCGAAACATGAGATCGGACAATCAGCCGTTAATGCATTGCGCAAATATGGCGTTAAAACAGACTTCATTGCACGTGGAGGCGATCGCGTTGGTATTTACTACCTCGAAACAGGAGCTTCAATGCGTCCAAGTAAGGTTATCTACGACCGCGCCCATTCAGCAATTGCAGAGGCTTCAGTTTCAGATTTCGATTTTGATGCAATCATGCAAGGAGCAGACTGGTTTCACTGGTCGGGAATTACTCCTGCTATTTCAGACTCAGCTGCAGAACTAACAAAATTAGCTTGTGAAGCTGCAAAACGCAATGGCGTTACAGTTTCGGTAGATTTAAATTTCCGCAAAAAACTCTGGACGAAAGAAAAAGCTCAATCTATCATGCGCCCATTGATGCAATATGTTGATGTATGTATTGGTAACGAAGAAGATGCTGAACTTTGCTTAGGTTTTAAACCTGATGCTGATGTTGAAGGCGGACATACAGATGCTGAAGGCTACAAAGGTATTTTTACTCAAATGGCTAAAGAATTTGACTTCAAATACGTAATCTCAACTTTACGTGAATCATTCTCTGCAACTCACAATGGTTGGAAAGCAATGATTTATGACGGAAAAGAATTCTACACATCAAAACGCTACGACATTGACCCTATTATTGACCGTGTTGGTGGTGGTGATTCATTCTCAGGTGGTGTTATTCACGGCTTATTGACCAAACCAAACCAAGGTGAAGCATTGGAATTTGCTGTTGCAGCTTCGGCACTGAAACATACAGTAAACGGTGACTTCAATCTTGTGTCAATCGAAGAAGTTGAAGCGTTGTGTGGTGGTGATTCAAGCGGTCGCGTACAACGATAAGAACCCCAGCCTCTAAAAGGGAATTAAGACGAAGTTTATTACATCGTCATTTTTATATAGGTTCTTTAATCAAAAATATAACTATCATCTCTTATCCCCCTTTAGGGGTTAGGAGTTATTAATACTAACTTCTCTTATCCCCTTTAGGGTTAGGGGTCAATTTTATAATTATGCGTTTTTCAAAAATTCAAGTAATGACAGCTATGAAAGAAACAGGTATGGTTCCTGTATTCTACAATAGCGATATTGAAGTAGCTAAAAAAGTTGTAAAAGCTTGTTACGAAGGTGGTGTACGTGCATTTGAATTCACCAATCGTGGTGATTTTGCACACGAAGTATTTCGCGACCTTGTAAAATATGCTGCTAAAGAATGCCCTGAAATGATTATGGGCATTGGTTCTATCGTTGATGCTCCTACCGCTACACTTTATATCCAAATGGGTGCAAACTTCATTGTTGGACCATTATTCAACCCTGAAGTGGCTAAAGTAGCTAACCGTCGTTTAATTCCTTACGCACCTGGTTGTGGTTCAGTATCAGAAGTAGGATTTGCTCAGGAAGCTGGTTGCGATATTTGCAAAGTATTCCCAGGCGATGTATTGGGAGCTGGATTTGTAAAAGGTCTGAAAGCACCAATGCCATGGTCAAACCTAATGGTAACTGGTGGTGTAAAACCCGAAGAAGCTAACTTGAAAACATGGTTCGATGCAGGTGTAACTTGCGTGGGTATGGGTTCAAACCTTTTCCCTGCTGATATGATGAAAGCTGGTGACTGGGCAGGTATTACTAAATTGTGTAGCGATGCGCTTGCAATTATTCAAAAAGTACGTAAATAATTTACTTAATATCTCCTTAATCAATTTATTATGTCACAAACAACTGCTGAAAAAATGACCGGTTACCGCTGGACCATTGTTGGCTTACTTCTCTTCTCGACGACAGTAAACTACATGGATCGTAACGTAATTGGTTATCTTAAGGATTATTTTTGCTCTTCCACCGGTTTCGGTTGGTCGGCAACCGACTTTTCAATTTTGACATCAGTATTTACTGCGTTCTATGCTGGTTTTACTCTTTTTGCTGGTTTTATCATTGATAAAATTGGAACAAAAATTGGTCTTGCTGCTTCACTTATAGTTTGGTCATTTGCCGGAGCATTAAGTGCATTTATGGGAAAAAGCGTGTTAGGACAGGTTGCTGCCCGTGGTATTTTTGGAGCAGGTGAATCAGGTAACTTTCCTGCTTCTATTAAAACTGTAGCTGAGTGGTTCCCTAAAAAAGAACGTGCATTAGCTACCGGTATATTCAACTCTGGCTCCAATGTTGGTGCTATGATTTGCGCTTTAATTATTCCTGTAATTTTGGCTGCATGGAATCCGAACGAAGGAAACGGTCTGTTTTTTGGTGTTTTGCATGGTTGGCAAATGGCTTTTATCATCACCGGTTTAGTTGGTTTTATCTGGTTAATTTTCTGGAGTAAATTATATGCTACTCCAAAACAGATGTTAGCTAAAGGCAAAATCAATCAAAGCGAATATGATTATATTCACAGCGATGAAGAAGCCGCCCCGGTAGTTGACCCAACCGCAGAAGTAGTAAAAGTTCCCTGGTATAAAATGTTGACCTACAAACAAACATGGGCATTCGTAGCCGGTAAGTTTATGACCGACGGTATCTGGTGGTTCTTGTTGTTTTGGTTACCAACTTATATTAAACAGCAATTTTGCGATGGCATGAGTCCGATTGAAACGAAACATACAGTTATGTACTCTACTTTTGTGGTGTATGGTATTGCTATTATCGGTTCAATTTACGGTGGATCTATTCCAATGACCTTTATGAACAAAGGCTGGCAAACTTACAAAGCTCGTATGACGGCTTTGTTGCTTATTGCATTCTTTCCATTATTATTATTAGGAACTCAATATGCTGCCGGATTTGGTTTGGTAGCCGCTGTAGCTATTATTAGTATTGGAGGTGCAGCTCATCAGGCTTGGTCGGCCAACTTGTTTACAACTGTATCTGATATGTTCCCTAAAAAAGCTGTTGGTTCAGTTACCGGAGTAGGTGCTGCAGCCGGTGGTTTAGGAGGGGTTTTAGTACAATTGTTCGCAGGTGGTATGGAAGACAAATTCCGTATTCAAGGTGTAATGGAAGCTGCTAAGGCGGGCTTAATTAAAGCAACTGACGCTCTTCCACTCGACAAAGTAAAAATTGACAACCTCAAAGAAGTATTGGTTGATCCAAACAATACTGCTCTTTATGAGCAAGCAAAACATATGATTTCGTCAAATGTTTCTATTGCCTATGGAATTATGTTCTCCGTTTGTTCGGTATCATATCTTATTGCCTGGGCAATTATGAAATCACTTGTACCAAAACATAGACCAATTACCGATTTATAATAGTTTGATAGTTTAATAAATCGTTATGAGGGTTCTGGCAGTAATTGTCAGAACCCTCTTTTTTATAATCGATTATCGAGAAACAGATAGTTTTTTTTCAACGCCGTTATTTTCTTCTCGGTATTTTTCTGAAATTTCTGATACTCTTCCGTATCTGGAAAAAGTGGGCGGTGATTTAAATCGGCTACAACCTGTTCAAGCTCTTTTTTTAGACCCATGGTAACTTCGTCGAAATAAGTTTCTGAAAAGCGCTGCCAGATATAATCTACAGCCACATCAGATGGATGCAGCATATCCGAAGCATAGAACCGGTAATCCCGCAGCTCGTCCAATTGAATTTCATAGGCTGGAAAATAATCGACGGAATCAAATTGCTGCTGTAATGCAGCGATTGCCAACAGCAAAGTACTTTTACTAATATTGTTTTCATGCGCACCATCTTTCCAATGACGAATAGGACTTACACTAAAAATAATTTTCAGCTTAGGAAAAAGTGTTTTCAATTTAAGAATAAGCGCTGAGTAATCCAATACTATCTCATCAACGCTTAACCTACGACGAACAAAATGGCTTGCGGGCAACTTGTGGCAATTAGACACCACGCTCCCACTCCTTTTTTCTTCAAAAACCCAAGCAGTACCAAAGGTTATAATCAAAAAATCGGTTTGTGTAAGAAAAGAA
>Ga0302215_10000909_pt1 | contig 21467 bp, 23 predicted proteins | sample II_Fen_N3_1_FD_194580 | JGI IMG/M metagenome (GOLD analysis project Ga0302215, IMG submission 194580) | Peat permafrost microbial communities from Stordalen Mire near Abisko, Sweden - II_Fen_N3_1 | ecosystem: Environmental > Terrestrial > Soil > Wetlands > Permafrost | place: Sweden: Abisko... | reverse complement strand
CCCAATGGTGCAACTACTGCGATCAGATCAATTGTCTTGATAATAGATTCATTTGTTTTTTTCGCATAGATAATCAATGCAATTAGTAATCCGATTGCACCTCCATGACTTGCTAAACCACTATAACCGGTAAACGTATATCCACCATCAGGTGTTAATTGAATTGGCAATAACATTTCTATTGGATGACTGAAATAATAAGAAGGGTCGTAAAATAAACAATGACCTAATCGTGCACCGGCAAAGATTCCAATCATACCATATATGGATAGTTTATCTAAATTCGTAAGAGGAATTTCTTCATTCTTAAATATCCATTTTAGAATATAAATACAGAGAACCAGTACACCAACAAATAACACACCATAATATCTGAGTGAAATCCCAAACAAATGAACAATCTCCGGATCAATATTCCAATTAATAAAATCTATTGTCATAATCATTTTAATGTATTGCATTTCCCCGGAATTGTTCCGTCCATTCGGTAAAAAACTTATTTAAAAGTACAAATAATGACGTTTATCTTTTGGATTTTAAAATCCAGACTTTATATTCTTAGGATTTATAATCCGTAAACTAATTAACGTGAGTTCAATGTAAGGATTCTCAGATCTAATTGAAATACATCCAGCAACTTTCCCGTAGGGAACATATATCAATAGAATATGGTTTTTCAAGGATTGATTTCCCCGTCAGGGGATAAATATGTTTATTCCCTACGCGAAATTAATCAAAATAGTATATGTTTTTATTGATATTTAAGTCCTAACGGACTATTCCTTATGTCGAACTAACATTAATTAAATTTGCTCCAAAAGTACAAACTCTTATTAACATTTTCAATATTTTTTGTAATTATTTAAAATAATCGTAAAAGCATTGTATTTCACACAAGTTGCACTCCCTCTTATCGTATTCCTGCTTATTCCCGTTATAGCACAAGTGGGAGCACTACTGTGCAAGGTCTTTATCATGTCTTTCTCCTTTTTCCTCTGATAACCTTTCCTTGTTCTACCCATAACCCACCGATAACCCACCTCTTTATATGATATGGGATATAGGTGGGATATGGGTGGGATATCTAAGGGATAACTAAGAAACAACTTTAAACGCGTGGTGAACAGGTGATAGAGTTCTGCGTTCCGCGTTCCGCGTTCCGCGTTCCGTGTTCCGCGTTCCGTGTTCTGCGTTCCGTGTTCCATGTTTGAAGAGTTTGAAGAGTTTGAAGAGTTTGAAGATAAGCGTTCTCATTCTTTATTCTGGCAGACCCTATTCAGGCACAAGTTTAATTGCAACAAAGCATATTACAGTAAATAGTAAATGGTGAAATAGTAAATGGTAAAATAGTAAATCGGATTGTTTGTTTACATTTTAAAAAAAACGTACTTTTGCAGAACAAAATGACTTTTAAAGAGTTTCATTGGAATGACTAAACAAGAACTGCTGCATATACGGGCCGATTTCCCGATTCTGGAAGAGAAAATCTATAACAAGGACCTGATTTATTTCGATAATGCCGCCACTACTCAAAAACCACGCTGCGTGGTGGAGAAAATCGAACAGGGATACTACCACATCAATGCCAATATCCACCGTGGGGTGCATTACCTGAGCCAGAAAGCCACAGAAGCGCACGAAGAGGCACGCACCACCGTAGCCGGTTTCCTGCATGCGGCAAAACGCGAGGAGATTATCTTTACACGAGGCACTACCGAGGCCATCAACCTGGTGGCTACTTCCTTTGGGGATGCATTTTGCAAGGCGGGGGATGAAATTGTTATCAGCATGATGGAGCATCACTCCAACATAGTGCCCTGGCAAATGTTGTGCGAACGGAAAGGCATGAAACTGCAGGTTGTCCCGATAAACGAACGTGGTGAACTGGATATGGAAACTTTCAAAAACCTGCTGAACGAAAAAACAAGGCTGGTATCGATAGCCCATGTGTCGAATGTGCTGGGTACTATCAACCCGGTGAAGGAAATTATCAGGCTGGCGCATGAAAAAGATATTCCCGTGCTGGTGGATGGTGCACAGGCTGTACCCCACATTGCAGTGAACGTGGTGGACCTGGATGCAGACTTCTACGTATTCTCGGCTCACAAGATATACGGACCTACGGGCATCGGGGTGCTGTACGGCAAGGAAAAATGGCTGAACGCTATCCCTCCGTACCAGGGAGGTGGGGAGATGATATCCACCGTGACCTTTGAAAAAACAACCTACAACGTGATTCCCTTTAAATTTGAAGCGGGAACACCGGATTATATCGGCTCCACGGCACTGGCAGAAGCAATCAGGTATGTGGAAATGATTGGACTGGATAAAATTGCAGCCCACGAAAACGAGCTAACGAACTATGCCACCGGAAAACTGTTGGAGATAGAAGGCATGCGGATCTTTGGAACGGCTGCTGAAAAGAGCTCGGTCATATCCTTCCTGGTGGGGAACATACACCCGTACGACATCGGCATGCTGCTCGACAAACTGGGAATAGCCGTACGCACCGGTCACCATTGCGCACAACCACTGATCGATTCATTCGGCATACCGGGAACAGTCAGGGCATCGTTTGCGTTCTACAATACCACCGAAGAGATTGACGTGTTTATTGCCGCGTTGAAACGGGTGGTGGGAATGCTCTCTTAGGAATGAGGAATGAGGAATGAGTAAAGAAGTGCGGGACAGAAACTCTCTTCTTAGTAACAACTTTCAAACATTTCGAACTCTTCAAACATTCAAACTCTTCAAACTCTTTAAACTCTTCAAACTCTTCAAACATTCAAACTCTTTAAACTTATTCAGAATGACAATCAACCAGTTACAGGACAATATTATAGAAGATTTCAGCCAGTTTGACGACTGGATGGATAAATACTCATTGCTCATTGATTTGGGAAACTCGCTGGAACCGCTGGAGGAGAAGCAGAAAAACCCCCAGAATATCATCGAAGGGTGTCAGAGCCGTGTGTGGTTGGATGCGGAGATGAACGACGGAATTATTACCTACAAAGGCGAAAGTGATGCTGTATTGGTAAAAGGACTGGTGTCATTGCTCATACAGGTCATGTCGGGCCATACACCGGACGAAATCATCAATACCGAATTGTATTTTATCGATAAAATCGGATTACGGGAGCACCTCTCCCCTACCCGCTCCAACGGGTTGCTGGCCATGGTAAAACAAATGAAGATGTTTGCATTAGCATATAAAGCCACGGAAAGCAGATAATACAAATTAACACAGATAAGATAATACAGATTTACACAGATAATATAATACAAATTAGTTTAAATAAAAACAGCCTTATAACCAACCTATTCTGAGAGTTATAAGGCTATTTTTGTTATGAATTATGAATTGCTTAGACCATTTTGGTAGGCAAATTCAGGTGAAATATCATAATCCCAATATGTTTCGACACCATTATCCGTTGTTTTTACAATTCGATCCCACACAATTTCACCTAATTCACCAATTCTCACATTTCTAAATACAGCCTCATTCAACAGAGTCTCTACACCTTTTAAATGGGTATGATTATTTATTAAGGGTAAAATATCCAGTTTTTTTACAGATCCATCATTAAATTTGCAAAGCAAATAATATGGAGTTTTTTCAATTATTTCAGTTACACGTATCATTGTAATGGATTTATTTTGTGAAAGTTCTTACTTAACCACATTTCTAATAGTTCATCTTTATGTATTTCTGCCCAAGCTTGAACTAGTTTTAGTTTACTTACAGGAAAGTCTCCGCTTAGTAATCCTCCATTTTCCACTAAAATGTTCGCTTCAAATTCACCGTATTTAACTTTAAAATGAGGTGGATTATGATCATTAAAAAACATAAATACAATTATTCCGTAGAATCTACTAATTTCAGGCATAGTCGTTAGTTTTAATTTTCATCTACATTTGAGTTGATCTATTTAAATGGTTACATAAAAATGCATTGCAAATATACATACTTCATTCAGAATTGTAATTACAAATTATTATTTTTTATATTACTCTGATAAAACCCCATAGAAATAGAAATATGTTATAAAAAAAACAGCCTAATACCAACCTGTTCCGGGAAGTTATAAGGCTATTTAATTATTGTTTTATCTGTGTTAATCTGTGTATTTTCTTATCTGCATTAATCTGTGTATTATCTTATCTGTGTTAATCTGTATATTCTAGATGGAAATTCTCCCCATCAAACATACCATACGAGAATATACCGACAAAATCACCTAATATCACTAACCGTTTATTGTTCTTGAGCTGTAAATCGAGTGCCACATGCCGGTGACCAAATACCACGAAGTCGACATCATGGGTTTCAACATACTTTTTGGCATAAATTACCAGGCTCTCATTCTCTTCCCCCTTAAATTTATTATCATCATCCATTATTTTCTCCCGGTTCTTCTTCGACCAGTTATACCCAAACTCCTGGCCTAACTGGGCAGGTACTAAGCGAAACAACTTCTGGGCAGTATTGCTATGGAATACTTTGCGAATGAACTTAAATCCATGATCCTCAGCCTGCAGGCCATCACCATGTGCCATATAGAAACGTTTACTGCCCAACTGGACCGTATAAGGTCCCTTGTGAACAATCATTCCTATTTCCTTTTCCAGGTACCCGAATGTCCAGATATCATGGTTACCGATAAAGAAGTGAATCTCAATCCCTGCATCGGTGAGTTCAGCCAGCTTGCCTAAAAACCGTACATATCCTTTCGGCACAACAGTCTTGTATTCGAACCAGAAATCAAACATATCGCCCAACAGGTAAATAGCCGTAGCATCCTGCTTTACACAATCAAGCCAATCGACTATCTTCTTCTCGTGCTCACGAGGGTTTTTTACTAAACGCGAACCCAAATGGGCATCAGAGATAAAATAGATCATATTCTTAGTAGTTAGTTAGGAATGAGGAATGAGGAATGAGTAGTTGATAAAAGGAGTTCTATGTTTTGAACAGATATTTATAATTTGTTAGTTATAAGCTATATGTTGGCATTTATCATGATATTATGCCACCCACAACTCATTCCTCATTCCTCACTCCTCACTCCTATTTTTTACAGAAATCCCAGTTCCAGCTGAGCTTCTTCACTCATCATACTCTTGTCCCAGGCAGGTTCGTACACAATGTTTACGTCCACGCTGGTAATTCCCATCAGACCTTCGGTCTTCATACGCACATCTTCGACAATGAAGTCGACGGCAGGACAGCTGGGAGCAGTCAGGGTCATATCGATAGTCAGATGTCCATCATCGGCCAGGTCGATTTTATAAATAAGTCCCAGATCGTATATATTCACAGGGATCTCAGGATCGAATACTGTTTTAAGCATTCGTACAATATTTTCTTCTTTTTCTAAAAATTCATTCATCACGTTCTAATTATCGGCGAACCAGTATTGGCTTAAAAGTTCACTCTATATTTAATCTGTTTAATTTTCGTATCTCTGTTTGATAACACGCAAGCGGTGGAAATTGTTGTAATAATCCGGCTATTTATGGACTAATACAAAGAATGCGGCTTTTAATTATTGACCGTTGGCAGTTCGCTTAGCCTGGTAATCAGTTTTTCCAGTTGAGGATGAGAAGCTGCCAGTTTACCGTTTATAAGCACCACCGTATCTACTTTCGCCTTCAGGCATACTTTGTTATCGATCTTGCGGAATATGGTTTGATGGAATACATATTTTATTCCCTCCTTGGTAACATAGAGTTTGGAGATAAATTCATCACCCGATTTAAGAGGAGTCTTATACGCCATTTCAATGCGTGCAACTACAGCATCTACTCCCTGCTGGTGCAACAGGTCGAAACTGACATCATTATCCAGCAAAAATTCGTGCCGTGTATGCTCCAGGTAATTCTGGTATACCGAGTTATTCACAATACCCTGCAAGTCGCATTCGTAATCACGCACTTTAAATTCTAATTCGTAGATAAACATCTTTCTTATTTACTATTTTATCATTTACTATTTACTATTTTTCGTAAATCAACCAGCCTACTGATTAACCGAAAAAACCATTCAACTAATTAACCAATTAACTTAATCAACCAATCAACCAATCTTCCTGATCAGCGTCAATCCGTCCCGTATAGGCAACAATACTTTTTCTATCCGGGTATCTTTTGCAATGAATTCATTAAACTTCATGATGGCAATGGTTTCCTTGTCTTTTGGATCAACTGGCTTAAGCACTTTGCCATCCCATAGGGTATTATCGACTAACAGATAACCACCCTTACGCACTTTAGGCAGTACGGCTTCGTAATAGGCCTGATACTCTTCCTTATCGGCATCTATAAATACCAGGTCGAAGATATCATTCATCTTGGCTATTTCAGTCAGGGCATCACCAATATGTAGTTTAATCTTATGACCTTGTTCCGATTTAGCAAATACATCGTTCAGGAAACTCTCCAGTTCATCATCGTAGTCTATTGTATGCAATACGCCATCTTCGGGCATTCCTTCCGCCATACTGATAGCCGAATAGCCGGTGAAAGTACCGATTTCCAATACTGTTTTTGGCTGGATCATGTGACAAAACATGGCCAGCACCCTACCCTGGAAGTGACCGGATAACATGCGGGGATTGATCATCCGCAGATGCGTAATCCTGTTAAGCTTTGCAAGGTATTCAGGCTCTATATCCGAATGGGTTGTAATATATTCTTCCTGGTTCATTGTTCTATTTTTTTAAAGGATACTCCAGAGTAACAATTTCCTGTGGGAAAAAGTTAACGGGTTTCCAATTTAATTCCGGCAAATACCTATAAAAAGTCTATTGGAGACGGTACTATTTCACATCTCTTTTAGGGGTTTTCTTTACCTGTAAATCAACACCGACAGATCTTTTGGATCAAACATTTCAACAGCTATTGCCTGTAACTTTTCAGCGGTAATGGCTTCAATACGTTTTTTCACTGTTTCCATGTCTTCAATCTTACCATACCGCATATAACTCTTGCCAAGGCTTAGTGCAAAGTTTTCTTTCTGCTCGGAAGAAATAGCCATTTGCCCCATAAGTTGCAGCTTGTATTTCTTTAAGGCATTTTCTGACAAGGGCTGATCACAAAGTTTTTGCAGTTCTGTAAGCACCAATTGTTCACATCGGGCGGCATTCTCGGTATCACAACCAAAATACACACTCCACATGCCCGTATCGGTAAATGGTTGGTAGTTTGATTCCACGTTGTATACCAGGCCATGTTTTTCACGCAGGGAAAGGTTCAACAGGCTGTTCATTCCCGGTCCGCCAAGGATATTATTCAGCAAATACATTCCCAACCGGTCAGGGTGATACAAATCATAGCAACGGTTACCCATCATGAAATGCACCTGATGGGTATTCTTGTCAATCTCTTTACGAACTGGTTGATAGGATGTGGGTGAAGTTCTGACAATAGGGTCCTTTATATGGTTTTCTGTTTTCAGGTACTTTTCGCCCATACGGATTAGCTGGTTGAAATTAAGATCACCCAACACAAAAAACACCATTTCTTCGGGCTTATAATGTTTCCTGACAAAACTGACCGCATCAGAGGTAGTATACTGCTCCAGCAATTCAGGTTTTCCTAAGATATTGTGGCCAATTGGGTGGTGTGCAAATATCATTTCCTCGAAATCATCGAATATCAGTTCTGAGGGACTGTCGTTGTACGATTGAATCTCATCAATGATTATGACGACTTCTTTTTCTATTTCTTTTTGTGGAAAGGTAGAGTGAAAAGCAATATCGAAAACAAGCTCCATGGCACGGTCGAAGTACTCATTCAGTACAATGGCATAGACAACAGTTTCTTCCTTCGAGGTATAGGCGTTTAATTCACCACCTACATTTTCAAGCCGGTTAATGATATGTCCTGAACGTCTTTTTTCGGTACCTTTAAAAAGCATATGCTCAATAAAATGGGCCATTCCCTGTTCATTTTCCAGTTCATCCCGGGAACCGGTATTGATAACAAGGCCACAATAGGTAACAGCGGTATTATCGGGTTTGTGGATTATTCTCAGGCCGTTGGAAAGCGTATATGTTTGATAAATCATTTGTATGTTTTAGTAAAAAGAAGTGCAAAGATACAATAAGAAATTAATACTGAAAAACAAATCGCATGGAGGGTTGTGAGGGATGTTAAATTACTTTTATCCCATTAGATTTTTCATAGATGTGTTATATGATTTCAAATCATTTATAATCCATGAATCAACTCATCAACACATTACCAAATTATCAAATCATCACATTGGAACCCGATATTCACATCCATTTTTCCATTCGCTACAGCCGTAAGCTGTGTTGCCTTTCAACATTGTACCTTTTCCGCATTTAGGGCAAACAGTGCCCTCCAGTGACGGCTTCACTTCCAGTGAAATCATCACTGGAGAAGATGCTTCACCCGGCCTACGGTTATCACTCTTTACATTAAACACGATTTCGGTAACCATAGCTTTTAGTTCGTCCAGAAAATCTTTGGCAGCATATTGTCCACGTTCTACCTGGCGGAGTTTCTTTTCCCATAGTCCGGTAAGTTCTGCCGATTTAAGCAAGTCTTCCTGAATGACCTGAATCAATTCAACGCCTGTATTGGTTGCAATCAGATTCTTCTTTTCCTTGCGTACATAATCGCGTTTGAACAATGTTTCAATAATGGCAGCACGTGTGGATGGACGGCCAATACCATTTTCTTTGAGCGCATCACGCAGTTCATCATTATCCACCAGCTTACCCGCTGTTTCCATTGCCCGCAACAGGGTAGCTTCGGTAAATGGTTTTGGAGGGGAAGTCCATTTCTCGGCTAATGTAGGTTCATGGGGTCCGCTTTCACCTTTTACAAAAAGAGGCAAAGTACGTTCGTCTTCTTCCTCCCCTTCTTTATCATCGGCAACCGCTTTAGCAAAAACAACTCTCCAACCCGGATCAAGTATTTGTTTCCCGTTAACCTTGAATTCAATACTGCTCACTTCCCCCAATACCGTGGTAGTCGAGATCTTACATTCGGGGTAGAAGTTTGCAATAAAACGACGGGCTATCAAATCGAATACCTTCTTCTCTGTATCGCTGAGTGCTGTAGGATTTACTCCTGTAGGAATGATGGCATGGTGATCGGTAACTTTTGAATTGTCGAACACCTTCTTAGTCTTAGGAAGTTTGCCGGCTAACAAAGGTTTGGTAAGCAGGTCATATTCTTTTATTCCTTTCAATATCTCCGGAATCTTCGGATAGAGGTCATCGGTAAGATATGTGGTATCAACACGCGGATAGGTGGTTATTTTCTTTTCATACAGGCTCTGAATGAGTTTAAGGGTTTCATCGGCCGAAAAGCCATACTTTTTATTGCATTCCACCTGCAAAGAGGTAAGGTCAAAGAGACGCGGAGCAGATTCCGTCCCTTTTTTGGTGGTAATATCAGTTACTACAAATTCGGCCGTCCGTACTGTATCCAGAAAATCAGTTCCTTCTTCCACAGAGTTAAACCGACCTTTTGAAGCCGAGAATATCGTATCCCGATAGATAGTCTTCAATTCCCAATATGCTTCAGGTTTAAAGTTTTCAATATCGAGCTGACGGTTTACAATCAATGCAAGCGTGGGTGTTTGTACCCTTCCAATGGAAAGTACCTGACGGTTTTTACCGTATTTCAATGTATAAAGACGGGTGGCATTCATTCCCAGCAACCAATCGCCGATAGCCCTGGAAAGTCCTGCTTCGTAAAGCGACTGAAATTCGCTCTGGTCTTTCAGCTTTGAAAAACCTTCACGGATAGCTTCTTCGGTCAATGAGGAAATCCACAACCGTTTCACCGGACATTTGCACATAGCTTTTTGCATCACCCACCGTTGGATCAGTTCTCCCTCCTGCCCGGCATCACCACAGTTAATCAACTCATCGGCATTGGACATTAAGGTTTCGATTACTTTAAACTGCTTTTGAATGCCACTGTCGTTCATCACCTTGATGCCAAAACGTGCAGGGATCATGGGTAGATTGCTCAATGCCCAACGTTTCCATTCAGGGGCATACTCATGGGGTTCCAACAGTCCGCACAAATGGCCGAAAGTCCAGGTAACCTGGTATCCATTACCTTCAATATATCCATCTTTACGGATCTTTGCACCAAGGACTTCGGCAATATCCCTTGCCACACTGGGCTTTTCGGCTATGCAAACTATCATATTTTTGAGGAGTAAGAGGTAAGGGGTAAGGAGTAAGTAGCGGTTTTGAGCATCTTAATTCGTGTAATTCGTTTTAATTCGTGTAATTCGTATTCTATGGCAAAAGTACTAAAAACTTTCAAAGGATTATTGTACCATTTACCATTAAAGGGCATCATTTTTCAGTAGATCCGGTGCAGAATGTTTTAACTTATCTACGATTCAAGGCCTTTACAGCTCAACAATTGTAAAAAATGTTTTATCTTTGCAGGGAAAACAGGCACTTTTGTGTTCGTTTAAAAGGTATAATGTTAAACAAAGGTATAAATTAGTTACATGTTTCAGAATCAACAAATAACAGAAGATATTTTTTATGTTGGGGTGAACGACCGCCAGAAACATAAATTTGAAAATATGATTCCCCTGCCATTCGGAGTATCCTACAATGCCTATCTGATCATAGATCAGAAAACTGCACTGGTAGATACGGTCGATATTTCAATGGGAGATATTTTTATTGATAAGATTCAATCTCAGTTGCAGGGAAGAGCACTGGATTATTTGATAATCAACCATATGGAACCTGACCATTCGGGTTCCATCCGTATACTCCGACAGTATTATCCTGAAATAATTATTGTTGGCAACAGCAAAACACTTAGCATGCTGGAAGGTTTTTACGGAGTAGCCAGCAATACAAAGGAGATTAAAGATGGTGAAATCCTTTCATTGGGAAAGCATAAACTCCAGTTCCACCTCACTCCAATGGTTCACTGGCCTGAAACAATGATGACATTTGATCAGACGGCTAAAGTTCTATTCTCGGGAGATGCTTTCGGGGCTTTCGGGACATTGGATGGTACAGTGATGGATACCAATATGAATATCGACAGGTATTGGGATGAAATGATCCGCTATTATGCCAATATTGTCGGAAAATATGGAGCTGCCGTACAAAAGGCACTGCAGAAACTGACTCCGATTGATATTGAGATTATATGCAGCACGCATGGTCCGGTATGGAAAGAATATATTTCAGAAGTGGTGGACATGTACGACCAACTAAGCCGTTACGAAGGCAAGGAAGGCGTTGTTGTTGTTTACGGGTCAATGTATGGTTTTACGGAATTAATGGCTGAAACAGTAGCCCAGGGGCTTGCAGAGGCAGGAATTAAAGATATTATCATTCACAATGTTTCTAAAACAGACTCTTCATATATTTTACGGGACATTTTCAAATACAGGGGCTTAATTGTCGGCAGTCCAACATATAGCAACGAATTGTATCCGGAAGTAGAATCGCTGTTACGCAAGATAGAAATACGTGGAGTTAAAAACCGCATATTTGGTTATTTCGGATCATTTACCTGGGCAGGTGCAGCTGTAAAAAGACTTTCTACTTTTGTAGAAACCATGAAATGGGTTACTGCTGAAATTGTGGTTGAAGAAAAGCAAGGATTAAAAGCCGAAAATTACCAGGCATGCCTTGAATTAGGACGTCAGGTAGCTAAACTGGTTAAACACCCGATTGAGAAGAAAGAACACTGTGCTTAAATGCGTTCCGCGTTTTGTGTTCCGTGTTCCGTGTTCCGTGTTCCGTGTTTCAGGCACACAAAATTCGTGTAATTAGTCTTTAATTCGTGTAATTCGTGTAATTCGTAATTAATTCGTATAATTCGTTCAACTATGCAAGAACTGACACTTATCACTCCAACCTTTTTGTTTTCGGCCATATCCCTTTTGTTGCTGGCATATACAAACAGGTTTTTATCGTATGCACAATTGGTAAGGCTGCTTAAAGACAGGTATATGGAGGATCATTCTGCCTTAACCCTGGCTCAGATAGCGAATCTGCGCAAGCGACTGTACCTGACTAAAAACATGCAAATGCTGGGAGTGGCTAGCCTGTTATTGTGTGTCGCCACCATGTTTTTGATCTATGTCGGGTTACAACTTATTTCAGCTTATGTATTCGGGCTTGCACTGGTACTTCTAATCATTTCACTGACTCTGTCGGTGATGGAAATACGCATTTCAGCTAAATCGCTTGAGATTTACCTGAGCAATATGGAGAATGTGGCTAAGTAGGTTTTTGGTTAATTGGTTAATTGGTTAATTGGTTAACTGGTTAATTGGTTAACTGGTTAATTAGTTAATTGGTTATTTAGTTGATTGGGTGTGTGAAGTTGTGAACAATCTGACTTGATCAACATGTAAACTAAACAAACTTATTCAACCTTATATACTTATTCAACGTTAACAACCAATCAACTTAATAAACCAATTAGCTTAATCAACCAGTTAACCAATTAACCAATCAACCAATTAACTTAATCAACCAATCAACCAAGACATGAATAACGGATTTGTACGTGTTGCTGCAGCCATTCCTGAATTAAGGGTGGCAGATTGTGCTTATAATGTTGCCCGCATGGCTGATTTAGTTCGCAAGGGTGAAGAAGAGAAAGCACAGGTCATTTGCTTTCCTGAGTTAAGCGTGACAGGATACACATGTGCTGACCTATTCCAGCAACAACAATTGCTCAACAATGCGCTAAAGGCATTGAATGAACTTCAATTGCTCACCTTTTCAACAACTTCAGTTATTATTGTTGGTATGCCGGTAAGGGTTCAGGCCCATCTTTTTAATACGGCAGTCGTACTGCAGGGTGGTCATATTTTAGGCATTGTACCCAAGACTCACTTGCCCAATAACAACGAGTTTTATGAAAAGCGCTGGTTTACTTCCGGTACATTGGCCGATTCGCAAACCATTATCATTTCTGGAGAAGAAGTACCCTTCGGTACCGATCTTCTTTTTTCAGATGGTAAATTTACTTTTGGAATTGAAATCTGCGAAGACCTGTGGGTTCCTATACCTCCCAGTTCACAACAAGCACTTCATGGTGCTGAGATCATCTTCAACTTATCTGCTACAAATGAATTAATCGGGAAACATCAATATCTTCGTCAACTTATCGAACAACAATCGGCCAGGTGCAATGCCGGGTATGTCTATGCATCTGCAGGTGCAGGCGAATCAACCACTGATGTGGTGTATGCAGGAAACGGACTGATTGCAGAAAACGGAAAGATTATAGCTTCTTCCGAGCGCTTCTCGTTTGATGCTCAACTAACAGTCGCCGATATTGATATTGAACGGTTGCAGGCTGAACGGATACGTAACACGAATTATGCCAGTGATAAATCCACATGGGTTTACCGGACCATTCCATTTGAAGATGCTCATTTTACCCATTTTGATCTGAAGCGTACATTCGATAAACATCCTTTTGTCCCTCCTGTCACTAACCGTGACGAGAGTTGCCATGAGATATTTTCCATTCAGATTGGCGGATTAGCCAAACGTTGGCAGCATACACAATCCGACACAGTGGTTATTGGTATTTCCGGTGGACTCGATTCAACACTTGCGCTACTAGTTAGCGTAAAGACTGCCGATAAACTAGGCTATGACAGGAAGCGGATTATCGGTATCACTATGCCCGGATTCGGAACTACCGATCGCACCTATACCAATGCTATCAATTTAATGAAATCATTGGGAATAACCACGATGGAGATTTCAATAACCGATGCTTCCCTGCAGCATTTCAAGGATATAAACCATGACCCTCAGCAGCATGATGTGGTCTATGAAAACACACAGGCCCGTGAACGGACACAGATATTAATGGATATAGCGAATAAGCATCGAGGGTTGGTAATTGGTACCGGTGACTTATCGGAAATGGCCCTGGGTTGGTCTACCTATAACGGCGATCACATGTCTATGTATGCAGTAAACAGTGGGGTCCCTAAAACACTGGTTCGCTACCTGGTTGATTGGGCAGCCCATCAGCTGGATGCTTCCTCTGAAGATATTTTACAGGATATTCTTGATACACCTGTTAGCCCTGAATTACTACCGGCAGATGCTAACGGTGATATAGCCCAGAAAACGGAGGACATAGTAGGGCCTTACGAATTACATGATTTCTTCCTGTACTATATGGTTCGTTTTGGATTTAGTCCTGCCAAAATCCTGTTCTTAGCACAAAACGCATTTAATGAAAGCTATCCGGTTGAAGTAATTGAGAAATGGCTTAAGATATTTATCAGCAGGTTTTTTGCCCAGCAATTCAAACGATCATGTATTCCTGACGGACCAAAAGTTGGTTCCATCAATCTATCCCCACGAGGGGACTGGCGAATGCCGAGTGACGCGAGCGCGTTTGAGGTTTGAAGGGTTTGAAGGGTTTGAAAGTTTGAAGAGTTCCGTGTTCCGTGTTCCGTGTTTATTGGTTAAGGGATTTAAATTCATCTACGATTGAAAGATTGGAAAGATTCAATCATCATATCAATACATTTTCAAACTAGTACATCATCACATTATCACATCATTACATTATAATTATGCTCGAACAAACACTATACAACAACTCACTCCACGACTGGCTGATATCCCTGATTATTATTGCAGCTGCTTTATTACTCAACAAAATTATCGTTTTGATAAACAAGCATGTTATTCAAAAACTGACAAGCAAAACCAAGAACCGCCTGGATGATATTCTGTTTAGAATGCTTGAAGCTCCGGTACTATTGGGCGTAATTTTATTCGCAATCTGGATAGCAGCTAAACGCCTACAGCTGGGTGCACCTGTTGAAAGGGCTATCTTCCTATCCTTCCGGGTACTGACTGTCATCAATGCCACCTGGTTTGTTGCACGCCTGGTAAATGCCTTATTGGAAGAATATATTGCTCCGAAGGCTGCTGATAAAAACACACTGAAATACCTGGATAATCATTTGATGTCTATTCTCCGTCGTGCAGTGCTGGCTATCATCTGGTCGCTCGGCATTATTATGGCATTGAATAATGTAGGTGTTAATGTGGGTACTCTAATAGCGGGACTTAGTATTGGTGGTTTGGCGTTTGCATTGGCAGCCCAGGATACAATCAAGAACATATACGGTGGTTTCACTATTTTCACAGACCGCCCGTTCCGTATTGGCGATCGCATTAAAGTAGACGGTTTTGATGGTTTCGTTGAAGAAATCGGCATTCGCAGTACGCGCATACGTACAATGGAAAAAAGATTGGTAACAATCCCTAATTTCAAACTGGTAGAAGCTTCAGTCGAGAATATCTCCGAAGAGCCCTTACGACGTGTACTATTAAAACTGGGTTTGACTTATAACACAAGCCCCGGGAAAATGAACGAAGCTATGTCTATCCTGAAGGACATGCCTAACAGGGTGGAAAATGTGGAAACAAAAGATATAATGGTTGCCTTTACCGACTTTACCGATTATTCATTGGTAATTACGTTTGTGTATTTTATTACGAAAGATGCAGATGTTATGGAAACGCCAACAAACGTAAACTCTGAAATCCTACGTGCATTCAATGCTGCAGGACTGCAATTTGCATATCCGACACAAACAGTTTACATTGAAAAAGAAGAAAAATAATTTATAAACTTCAATCAATACTCCAGTTCGCCTCCTCCGGCACGGACAATTTCAGGTTCATCCCCGGTACAATCGACAATGGTGGAATGTTGCAAACCACCTATGCCTCCGTCAATGACTAAATCAACCTGATTCCCGTATTTTTCTTCGATCAATTCCGGATCTGTAATGTATTCGGTCGTTTTCTCGTCTGTAAAGATGGAACTTGTCATCATCGGGTTGCCCAGTTCACGGACTATTTCGAGGGGAATGGCATTATTTGGCATACGGATACCAACTGTCTTTTTGTTTTTGAATAGTTTGGGAAGCTTGCTGCTACCATTAAGCAGAAAGGTAAATGGACCCGGCAGATTTCTCTTTATCAACTTAAATGACACATCGTCCATTTTGGCATATTCACTTATCTGGCTCATTTCGTAACAGACAAATGACAATTCCGATTTCCGTAGGTCCTTATTTTTTAATCGGGTGATAAACTCCACACCTGCAGGATTGAAGATATTGCACCCAAAAGAATAAACGCCATCAGTAGGGAAAATTATAATTCCCCCTTTACGTAAAACTTCGACTACCCGGCGTATCTCCTGTGGATTTGGATTTGTATCGTATATTTTAAGTAACATGGCGTTATTTGGTTAATTGGTTAATCGGTTGATTGGTTAATTGGTTCATTTGAGTAACTACGTTAACAGCATATGGATTATATATGTTTATATATTGACAAAATAATTATGAACATAGTTATTCCCAATAAGCATTAATAACTCATGCAAAAATACAAAAAAAATCCTGTAAAGAATCTTTACAGGATTTTTATATTTTATCTTCAACCAGTTAACTAATTAACTCAATCAACCAATTAACTAATTAACTAAACTCAAAAGGCGTCAATTATCGCTTTGAAGTCGGCTACTTTTAAGGAAGCACCACCAATCAAACCACCATCAACATCCGGATTTGAGAATAATTCCTTAGCATTAGCGGCATTACAACTTCCACCATATAAAATAGACGTATTATCTGCTACTTCTTTGCCATATTTTTCGGTTAGTGTTTTGCGAATAAAAGCATGAATTTCCTGTGCTTGTGCAGCAGATGCAGTTTTACCTGTTCCAATAGCCCAGACAGGTTCGTAAGCCAGTACGATTTTAGAGAAATCTGCTGCCGACAATTCGAACAGTGAATCTACAATCTGTGTCTTAACCACATCAAAGAAAACGCCTGATTCACGTTCTTCCAATACTTCACCAATACAGAAAATAGGAGTAAGACCGTTTTTCAATGCCAGTTCAGTTTTCACTTTCAACTTAGCAGCTGTTTCACCGTAATAAGCACGACGTTCCGAGTGACCTAATATAACATATTCAGCACCGGTTGATTTAACCATAGAAGCGCTGATTTCGCCGGTATAAGCACCCGATTCATGATCAGCACAGTTTTGAGCAGCCACACCTACTTTAGTAGTATCGATAGCAGCAGCCACACTTGCAAGGTGAATAAAAGGAGTTCCGATTACCACATCACAATTTGGTTTTGAATCTGCCAAAGCAGCATTTAATTCAGTTGCCAATGCCAATCCTTCACTGAAGGTCTTGTTCATTTTCCAGTTTCCTGCAACAATGTTTTTTCTCATCTTTTTTATCTTTAAATATATAGTTTGATAATTAATTCATTCAAAGCACTCTTCCAACAGTAATTATTTAAAATTCCGCCAGTTCCATTTACCCGTTATTGTACCTTTCTTAAGGAGTATCAAACCCGGATTTGCACGAATCATGGTCTTAAGAACGGTAGGATCTGTTTTCCAGAAAGGGAAAGTAACATCGGTTTTATCCACGAACTTTTGGACATCAGCATCTGAAGATCCTGTTAGTGCATAGAATTTCACCCCTGTCTTCCTGTATTTCTGGTAGATCATTTCGGCTTTTTTAGCACCTTCCTCAGAAGTTTCATTCAGATCATACATGATGAACAGATATGTTTCACCCGGAAAATTCAAAACCGGCAGAGTAATATCATCAAATTGCGCATTCATGATAGAAAAATCATGAATCGGGGCCTTATATCCTTTCGATATTAATTCTGTTTTCTGATCAACAAATACCCAGCTGGAATCACCCTTCGGATAGTTTTCGAGTGTAAATTCCTTTTGAGCTCCATCTTTTTCATAAATAAAAGTAGTCTTGTATACATCCGAAGGAGCATCATCGGGTATTTCCATAGCTTTCTGGATATTCACGCCTACCTTATACGGCAAAAAATCAATCATGGGTAAATGTCGATAGCTGTACACCGATATTAAAACCCCTATGGCAATAAATGTAACTGCTCCAATATGTTGAACTTTCAGTGTAAGAAACGGACGAAATCTGGCATGGTATATTTCCATCAGGATGACAATGCCTATTAACACTATATTTTTGAAGAATGATGCCCAATTGCTTATCACTAGCGCTTCACCAAAGCAGCCACAATCGGTTACGGGGTTTTTTATGGCAATATAAAGGGTTAATGGCGTCATTACCCCCATAAATACCAGTGCCAGTATAGTTGTCAGGTTTAGATGTATCTTAAAGATCAAATTGAGGCCTATGAGTAATTCAATTGTTGAAAGAGCAATTGCTATAGGGAATGCATAGTCGGCCATGGATTCGAGAAATCCGCCAAACGTTCTCAGGTATTCTTCTATTTTATAACTTGAACCAAGCGGGTCTATCGCTTTTACAAAACCTGAAAAAACAAATACTACTCCAACGAGTAAACGGCCGATTTGAAGGAAAATGTTTCCTGCAACCTGTCCTGATTTAATCAATGTATCATTTTCTTGATTTGTAGTCATGGGATGTTGTTTATTTAATAAACGGTTACAATTAATTGCCTATCTCTTCCATTTTAATTAGACCAAAAACGGCATAATTAATCATATCGAAATAATTGGCATCAATACCTTCCGAAATTAATGTTACGCCCAAATTATCTTCAATTTGTTTTGTGCGGTAAATTTTCATCAGGATTAAATCGGTATATGATTGCATACGCATGGTACGCCACGCTTCATCGTAATCATGATTTTTATCCATCATTAGCTTCTTTGCTTCCGACAGGTATTTTGTATAAAGTTCCACGCCTTTCTCATAACTCAAATCGTCGGTCTCCGAACAGCCGAGTTCCAGTTGAATTAATCCAATAATACCATAGTTTACAATAGCAATCAATTCTGAACGGATTCCTTCATCCACTTTTGAAACTCCTTTCGTTTCAATGCTGCGGATGCGGTTAGCTTTAATGAAGATTTGGTCGGTTACAGATGCAGGACGCAATATACGCCACGACGAACCATAATCTTTCATCTTCTTTGTAAAAATATCGCGGCAAATAGCTGCTACCTGATCGAATTGTTGGTCGGTGTGGCTCATAATAATAAGCTGTTTTTTTTGGAATGACAAAGTTACTGTTTTTTGTTGAAATGAGCAATTTAAGTACTTCAAAAATGTGAAAATTCACATTCTAAAATCATAGTTTTAGTGTTTAAAATCAACTAAAAATATTTTTTAAGACATGGTTTTAATACGTTTTTTTGCCCTTAAAAAAGTTAAACGCTGTATCCCGGATGGTAGATGTATCATTTTTATTTGCTATATTTGTAAAACAAACACAGAAAACATGAAAAAAAACATACTTATCTCTTTCTTTTTCCTGTTCTTTTCGTCGCTGTTTGCTTTTGCCCAACAAAAAGGAAAAGCATCTTTTTACAGCCATAAAATGAAAGGACATCACACATCAAATGGTGAAAAATATCAACCGGACAGTTTGACCTGTGCACACAGGTCACTACCTTTTGGAACACTTTTAAGGGTATTTAATCCGACTAATAATAAAGAAGTAATTGTACGGGTAACCGACCGTGGGCCTCATCATAAAGGGTTGCTCATTGATTTATCGTACAGTGCAGCAAAACAACTGGATATTATCAGCAGAGGAATCGCTTCAGTTGTTATCACTGAAATTGATGCTATTCCAATCTGGCAAATGGCCAGTCGCCGTGATTCTGTTATGGCTATGAACAACAACATGAATATTGCTCAAACTAAATAAATTCATTCGAAACTCATACATTTAATACTAAAGCATTAATCCACGGATTAATGCTTTTTTTATTCTGTAAAACAATACTTTCTTCATTCCTCTGCTCCATATTTTCAAATTCATTCATACATATTTGTTTTAACACCTAAAAAGAATTACATAATGGTAGTTTTATTTGCAGGATATATGCTCAAACAGAAGGCCAATACTCTACCAATTAAACGTTTATATGTTTGGTATATTTATTGCTTATCACTATTGCACTAAAAGTTACAGATTTTCTATCCTTAACAAGTAAAATAATGATGTATGAACAAGACAGACAAAGATCAGCTTATCGCTCCACCTGTAAATAACATTGAGTTTTTCAACCTTGAAAAGGTACGCTTCATCATAAAAGATGGTAGTGGACTCGACATAGCGTATGCCTATGAAGACCTGGTATTTTCAGAACACGGGATATTTATTTTCCAGTTTGATGCAACAAATGTCAATACTTTTTTTTGCTGGTTCAATAAGGATTGTATAGAGAATGACAGGGTTTCCCTTCTTAACTCATTGATTAAATCTGCTATATTGAATAAAACTGAGATTATATACAAAGGAAAGTTCGAAATGCTCCAAAAAGAAGATGAACAAATCTCAGTAAACTTTATAGGAATATAAATCCAGGAACCCTTGCAATTCTTAATTATGAATTATGAATTTCTAATTATGAATTATGAATTAAAATATCGTCGTATCTTTGCACACTATTTTTATTGAATCATTTTATAGCATAGGTATTGGTAATGGGTATTGAAAAAGGATTATTTCAACGTACGGAGTTGCTCATCGGGAAGAGCCGGATGGATCGGTTGCGTGCAAAGCGTGTTATTATTTTCGGAATTGGGGGTGTAGGAAGTTGGTGTGCAGAAAGCCTGGTACGATCGGGAATTCAACATATGACCATTGTTGATTCTGACAGGGTGTGTGTCACCAACATCAACCGGCAGATAATGGCAACCACTAAGACGGTGGGTAAAGTAAAAACAGAAGTACTCAGGGAACGGTTGCTTGAAATTAATCCAACTGCCCGCATTAATGCATTGCAAATGATTTACAGCAGTGAAAATTACGAATCGTTCCACCTGGATGAATATGATTTCATCATTGATGCCATCGATAGTTTTTCCAACAAAATACACCTGATCCAAAAAGCAACGCTAACCAATGCCGTTTTCTTTTCGTCCATGGGTGCTGCCCTCAAAATGGATCCTACACGTATCAAGGTTGCTGAGTTCTGGAATGTTGATGGTTGCCCGCTTGGAGCAGCACTGCGTAAAAAGATACGTCAGAGTGGTGTCATAGTCAGCAAGAAGTTCATGTGCGTATACAGTGATGAGTTACTCGAGAACCTGGGTGAGAATGCTTCCTGTGGTACTGAGAAATGTTTATGTCCCAAAGCCCTTAATGGTCCTGGTGATCCAGAACTGGTGGATCATGAATGGTGCAGTCTCAAAGCCAAAATCAACGGAACTACCTCCCACATGCCTGCCATGTTTGGTCTCACTATTGCAGGGTTGGTCACGCAGTCCATTTATAATGAGAAATAACAGACATTCTATCGATACCTAAATGTCACCACATCAATAAAACATATCCAATTAAGCCGCGTAGTGGCGACAGTTTGGTAGTGGTAGCATAAATTTTCATCCTCACCATCAAGCCGCATAGCGGCGAC
>Ga0302215_10000908_pt1 | contig 21485 bp, 18 predicted proteins | sample II_Fen_N3_1_FD_194580 | JGI IMG/M metagenome (GOLD analysis project Ga0302215, IMG submission 194580) | Peat permafrost microbial communities from Stordalen Mire near Abisko, Sweden - II_Fen_N3_1 | ecosystem: Environmental > Terrestrial > Soil > Wetlands > Permafrost | place: Sweden: Abisko... | reverse complement strand
TGAGAGTTGAATTAGATAATAGAATTATCAAAATTCATACTATTTACCGCTTAACCGAAGAACAAGAACTTACGATGTATTTTCAAGATTTAATGCCTTCAATTGATAAAAGAGAAAAAGGTCTAAGAATCAAGGCAGAAAAAGAACGTGAACAATACGTAGCTTGGTGCAAAGAATTTGAAGAATCTATGAAAGACTAAAAATAAAACTAAAAAAAATGACCAGGAGTACAATACTTCTGGTCTTTTTATTTTTTAAGAGCTTTACTCTTACGTTTTTCAAGTAAATCAGTGGTAGAAAATTCGGCGGCAATGGCAATTTTTCTTAATGAATCATCAATACTTTTTAGGGTTTCAGTATTTTCATTAATTTTAAAATACCACGTGGTTATTTCTCGAACAATAAAAAACATACAAACACAAAAAAGAAAGAACAAAAGAAAACCAATGAAACCAGAAGAAAGAAATTGGGCTATTAAATTTTGCATATTTTTATCTATTTTTTATATAAGCTTATTATATCTTAAAATCACTAATTTAAAAATAAATAATAATTTAATATAATTAAAAAAGCACCGATATTTTTATATCAGTGCTTTTGAGAGAGAGTGTCTCTACTTATCGAGATTTTCAATTGCTTCTTGTCTAAAAGCATAAGCAAACGGATTTTTCTGTGCCAGAATATTAAATGCTGCTAAATAAGCGTTTTCAGCTTTGCAAACAGTTAACAGTGGCACGCTACTTGGTAACGACAAACTACTCCAAACATCATTTGGTGAGGTTTTACAGGTCAAAGGTAAGGCAATTACTGGCCAGCTAGTTCTAGCGGCTAAAATTGGTCCGAGTCCATTACTCAAACCAACAGCAGCGATGATAACGCCACCCTGCGGATAATCAGCTAAAACTTTTTCCAATTCGTCCAGACAAGTATCTGGTGATTTGTGTCCTGATTTAACTATATTAACAACATCAATTCCGTAAACGCCACGTAATTGCGGTAACTCGTCAGCTTCGGAACCACGCCAAACAACAATTGCTTGTCTTGGAGCAGAAAATCTTTCAACTAACTTAGAAACTAAGGCGTACTTTTCAGAAATTTCTTCCAAATCATAATTGTCGCGAAATAATTGTTTACTAAGTTCCTGCCAGTCCGAAGTACGTAAACGCCAACTGTCATTATCGATAACATCAGCTACCAATAAATTTCCATCGTAATCGACACCGAATTCAATTTTGAAATCAATCAAACGTAAACCTAATTGAGACCAGGCGCCTTCCAAGGTCAAAAATACCTTACGAGTTATTTCCTCGATTCCTTTAACATTAAAGTTAAAAGGTAATATTTGACCAGACTCAACCGATACGTCTAAATCAGCCGATTCAATCCAGGCCGGTATTTTCGGATGTTTAAGTTGCCAAATAGAATCATAAGGATTAGCAATAAACGGATCGTCTACTGGTTTATCCTTACCAGCAGTAACATCGTTTGGCGTTTGTAAACTGAGACCGTTTTCATTCGAAAATTTACCATCACTGGTTTTGAAAAATAATTCAAAAACTAACTTGTGAAAACGATGCGGTGTCTGACCATCAGGAACAATGAAATTGGGAAATCTTTTCAAATAACTGCCAACAGCATAACGCCGAGCAATTACTTCAAGAGCAATCATCTCGCATTTTGGTGCTAAAAATTCTGTCTTGGAAATTTGTTTTTCAAAAGCAACAGGAATACCAGCATCTTTAAGTAACTGAAAAACCATACAAGTGGTCGCGGTGGCATACTCTGCCTTAGAGACCATTGTTTTAGTTAACGATTTGTCATCGTTTTTGGTTATCTCATCTTTGTTTTCGATAATGATCAAATTCTCATTACCAACAACTTCATGGAGAATTTTGGTTTTTCCCTGAGCAACAATTTTACCTTTTTCTAAAGCCATAATTTATTTGTTTTTAAAGTTCAACAATATTTAACTATCAAGGAAATATTAATATAAAATATGGTATTTTGTCAACTGTGAGATAATATCTATTTAAAAATATAATTATTACTTAGATTAAAACAAAAAACAGGTCTATAAAACCTGCTTTTGTATTTGGCTCGGGCAAACATATTCGAACTAGAAACTGAACTTTGAGTACGATTATTATTCTGTATATTTTATATTAGCCAAAATTATATAAAAAAATGGCGCCGTATTTTATTACAGCGCCATATAATTTTAATGTTAGAAGATAATTTCCCAATTTAACGAATCGGGTGAGTCCTGTAAAGAAATTCCAGCTAATTTTAACTTATTTTTTATCTCATCTGTTTTTTGATAATTTTTTATTAATTTAGCAGATTTATAATCTTTTAATTCTAAGTTAATAAAATCCTCTGTTAAATTCCTTTCTGTTAAAACTCTTTCTTTTAGCTTCAAGATATATTCACTTGGATCTTCTTCGAAAATTCTTAGAACAGAAGATATCTGTTTAAAATTTTGAAGAAAATCTCTGAATATATATTTTTTTTCTCCGGAAGAATAAACATCTGAACGCACAATATTATTTAACTCTTTAAACCTAGTTGTAATATCAGCTATTACTTTAGGTGTGTTAAAATTATCATTCATCAATTTAATAAAATTTTCTTCCGGGTTAATTACTCCTGAAACTTCTTTTTCTTTAATTTCGGTATTTTTTAATAACTCATTAATTTTTATAAATGTAGTATAAAAATAATACATTCTCTTACGAGCATTCAAAAATAAATCATCAGAAAAATTAATTTCTGAACCGTAATTATGCATAAGAATAGCATATCGAATTTCTTCTGGAAAATACTTTTTCAAAGCATCTTTAACGGTTAAAAAATTACCCAAACTTTTACTCATCTTTGTTCCATTAATCATTACTAGGCCATTGTGTATCCAATACTTAGCAAATTGCTTACCGGAATAGGCTTCACTCTGAGCTAATTCATTTTCGTGATGAGGAAAAATCAAATCAAGGCCACCGCCATGAATATCAATCTCATCACCCAGATACTTATTAGCCATAACAGAACATTCGATGTGCCAACCAGGCCTTCCTTGTGACCAAGGAGAATTCCAAAACGGCTCACCTGATTTTCGTGGTTTCCACAAAACAAAGTCATTATTACTCTTTTTATTAGGAGAATCTTCTGAATTTACTAATTCTTCCTTTTTTCTGTTCGAAAGCTGGCCATATTTAGCAAAACTATCAACACTGAAAAAAACTTCTCCATCATTAACATAAGCAAACCCTTTGTCAATAAGTACTTGAATATAATTAATGATATCATCAATACATTCTGTAACTTTTGGTTCGTAATCGGCTTTTTTAACTTTGAGTAATTCTAAATCATGTGAATTTTCTTTGATGTAATATTCACTGATTTCTTTACTGTCTTTGCCTGTTTGATTAGCTTTTTTAATTATCTTGTCGTCAATATCAGTAAAATTTCTAACATATTTTACTTTATATCCAAGATACTTATAATAAGCTCTTATCACATCATAAACAACCGCCTGGCGAGCATGTCCAATATGAATTTCGTCATATGGAGTTATACCGCAGGCATACATTTTTAGCTCTCCCTCCACCAGAGGTACAAGCTGTTCTCTTTTTCTTGTTAAAGAACTGTAAATACTAATCATTTTGTCCTCCTTTTTCATATTTTGATTATACTTAATTATACTATATTAAATGATATTTGTCAATACTAATAATTACTAGCCATGGAAATAATTTTCAACACCCCTTTCATAACCTTATCTGTGCCCACGGTCAATCTAATGTATTTAGATAATGGTTCTGGTAATACTTTATATTCTACGTTATTATCTTCTAATAATTTACAAACTTTTTCCCTATCTTTTCCAAAATAAACTAACACAAAATTACCATCTCGCTCAATAGTTTGATAATTTAATTTTTTTAAACCTAAAGAAAAATTCTTACGTGATGTAATAATATTTTTTACTGCTGATTTTAAATATTGTTTATTTGAACAAACAATCTTAATTGCTTGTACTGCAAAGGAATTAATTTCCATCATCGGTTTAAATTTTTCTATCATTTCAGCTAAATACTCTGATGTCAAAATATAACCTATTCTCAAACCAGCAAAACCAATATTTTTCGAAAAACTTCTAATAATAACGACATTGGGAAATTCATCTATTAATTGTTCTGTATTAATCCCACTAAAATCAACATAAGTTTCATCTATTACAACCAAAGTATTTTGTTTTTCAGCTTTTTTAATTAATTTTCTAAGATTTAAAATTGAGAATAAAAAACCTGTCACTCCGTTTGGATTAGATAATATAACAACTTTTGTTTTTAAACCTACTAACGATAGCAAATCTTTAACAGTACTTAATCCTTTTTTATCACATTTCTTTTCTACTAATTTACAGCCCAATAAATTAGCATGAATTTTATACATAGCAAAAGTAGGTGATATGGTAGAAATTTCATCACCAAAACTACAAAAAGTATCGAGAGTTATTCTTATGGCCATATCAGCTCCGCTTGTTATAAGTATTCTATCACGAGGCTGTGATAAAAAATTTGATAATGAGTTATAAGCTTGATTAACTTCTGGATATGAACTTGCAATTTCATTAGTAAAGCTTGCCATTATTTTATTAAATAATTGGTCTGGCATCGACGGCAAATATTCATTCATACCTAATCTAATCTTATCTTGTCTGGTATTGTACGTTTGTCGTGTTCTAAGAATATTCTTAGTATATTTTTTGCAAACAATCATTTTTATAATTCTTATTTATTTTCTAAATCTAAATTAAATGAAGACTTTATTCTATTCATTATTTTATTAGTAATACTGCCCCAGTCGGTCGCAACTTTAATCCCATTTTTTGTCAGCTCCTCATCGCATTGATTAATTCTTTTTTTTACATCTTCTTGAGAAATAGTATTACTATAATTACTAGCATCAATTGATGGATGGGTCATAAAAGCACTAGCAACAACATGTTTTGGAGTATATTTTTTAACAAAATCAATAGTTTTCCTAACATCATCATCTGTTTCACCAGGAAAACCAAACAATAAGTGCGTAGAAAAGTTATTAAAATTTATTGATTTAAAATCACTAAACAGCTTGTCTATCTGTTTATAATTATAATGTCTACGCATTGAAGATAATATTTTATCAGAAGCAGACTGAATAGGAATGTTAATGTATGTAATCGTACCATTACTAATTAGATCTAACATTTGATCATTATACTTCAAAAAATCTTCAGGATTTAATTGAGATATTCCAACATTAATATTATTATTTACTTCTTTTTTTAATCTGTTAATTAATGTTGGTAAAGAAGTTCCTGTATCAACGCCATACTGTCCACTACTATCGGCCAAAAACATTACCTTATTAGTGCCACTCTCTTCCATGGCCGCTCTACAATCTCTAATCAAATCGTCTTCAGAGAAACTTCTGAAGCGAGGGAACATTTGTCTTTCTGAACAATAACTGCAATTATTGGTACATCCTTCGCAAATATTTAATTTAACATACTCATCCTCAAAACAAATATTATCTAGTGGATATTTTTTTCTATGCTCAGCGGCACTTTCTACTAATCTATTTTCAGCTAATTTAAGTGGTATATCCTGAAGTTTATGATTTTTTGTTAACAAAATATTTTCAAAAAGATTTTTTCCGTCCCTCCATGGTATAACATCTACACCCAATTCAGTTTTTATTTTTGATGCATATTTATCATCAAAAGTGCAACCAATATAAACTATTTTTGCGGTATGTTTTTGTTTTAATTCTTTAGAAATAGAAAAAGAAAAATCGCGCCAATCGGAACGAAATTCACAACCCCAGACAAAAATAATATCTGCATCGTTAGGATTTTCAACTAATTCATGTTTACTTTTAATAATAAAGTCCTTATACTGTCTAACATTTATTTTTCTAGTGTTGCAAGGATTTAAATTAACAAAAAAAATTTTCATACTATATATATTTTAATTATGTTCTAGTTCTTGGTGTATAATTATTTTTCATAGCTGGTGATTCGCTTACCAGAAGATCAAATATACAATCCTCATCATCAATCAGAGGCATTCCTGTAAAACTAGTATCTAGTGTTCCTGCCTTTTTACTATCAATCATTTTCTCAAATCTTTTTGTTAACCAAATCGGATCAAAAAAATATTTAATCGGAAAACAATATCTGGTTAACAAATGATAAATAACATTATATGACTTGCTATTATATTTTTTATTTTGATTTAAATATTTATCTATACTATTAATATTGCTGCTAGTAGCAACGACATTAACCTCACAATTCCCTAATGTAAAAACTTTCTTATCCCAAAATGCTCCATGATAAGCTATTGTAGAATTAATTGTAATTATACCGTCAACCAGTGGAGTGAGCCACTGGGAACAAAAAGCGTAATGATCAAATTTTTTGTCATAACGTAAATTAGGAAATTTACGCAATAGATATAATTCGGTCTCACTTGGAATACCTCCTGTAATTTGTAAACTATGCTTGGTAAATAATATAATAACATCTTTAGGTGTTTTATATATCACTTCTAATAAAAAATCTAATTGACTCTTATACTTTGAGGCTAAATCGTTTATCACAACACCATTATAAGATAAAGGAACTAATACAATTTTTTGACCAGGATAGTCTATGAGTTCTTTTTTATTAACTGGATTATATTTATCAAAAATTTCTTCTTTATATATTTTTTTCAATTTAAATATCCTGTCTTTTTGCTTTTTAGTTATAGCCGTATTTTTTAATTCCTTTGAAAAAACGTACGGGTATGATTTTCCCAAAAAGCCAAAAGGATCCAATTGACATAAATAAGGATATGGGGATCTAGAAAAAATACCGTTTTCAAATTGCAGAGACAAAGATTTTTGGTATAATTCTTTCCACACTGAAACTGGCGTAGTAAAAGATATAATAACATCTGGATACCAACAATCTAATTCCTGAAAAATTATTTTTTTTAACTTTTCTTTTTGCAAAGCAGTACTTTTCTCCTTATACTGCAATTTATGAGCTTCATAATGATTATTATATATATTATATAAGCTTTTTAATGAAATAACATGTAATTTACAAGGTATGCTAATATTTTTTAACAGCAAAACATCTGCTAAATCCTCTCCAATCAACAATTTAACATCATGCCCGTATTCGGATAAGGCTTTAATTGATGGAATAAATATATTTTCTAGAGTGTAAAGCTGATCACCCACTAAATCTCTATAAATCCAAGGGTCAATAGCAAATATGATTTTCATTATTTTGATTTATTATTTAACCAATTTTTACATAGAGTAATGTCTCTCTCTTCATGCACATCAGGACCACCTTCCAATACTAGTGGTAAAATATCATTGCCCATAAATTTCCAAGGGGCCTGTCCATTTTCTTTAATAGATTTTGATACTCTCAAGGTCCAAAAATTATGGCATAAAAAATAATTTCTTGGTAAATCTTGTCTATTAGTCGATATCTTCTTTTTTGAAAAATCAAAATAAGTCTGAAGAAACCCTTTTTTATCAATAAACTTTGCCCTGTATGGGTGATGATCATTTTGAGAGTAAACAGGAACAACGGCTGAGGCTTTTTTATTAGCAATTAATAATTTTAAACTCTCTTCGATCCATTTTTTATCAAAATAAACCGTGTTACCCAATAAAACAACTAAAAAATCCGGGGTATAATTATCAACATTTTTCATAAAATCTAATGCATGTGTAATTGCATCGACATGTATAGAAGTTTTAAGGGATATTTCCTTTGGCCTTTTAATTACACTATACCCTTCTTTTTTACCTATTTCTAATATTTTCTTATCATTGCTGCTTATATAGTAATGATCAAAGCTTTTACATTTTTTAGCTATAGTAAGCGGATACAATACTAATGGTTTTCCGTTAACCGAAATTAAATGTTTATTCTTTAGAGTATTTCCGCCCCTAGCCGTTACCAAGGCTGCAATTTTTATTTTTTTGCTAGCAGTCATATATTTAATCTTTTGTACTATTTTTAATCATAGAAAATCTGTAGGAACAACCATTACAACCATCATTACAATGAGATAGGCCATCTTTATGTAAAATTCTTAAATTATTTAAAGCATCTCCGTTCCAGATTTCTTTTAAACTCTTATCTTTTATATTACCCAAGTAAAGACTCCTATTATCTTTTACTCCGTGAAACAGACAAGGATAAACAGACCCGTCCCACAAAACAACGAGTCTTTGCCATAAAAAGTTGCAACAAAAAGATGAAGAAGTTTTGCCAGTATAATCTTTAGCGCCAGTTTCTTCCCTAAAATCAATAAGGCCAATTTCATCAGCTAATGGCTCCCATATACTTTTGAATTCATCAATATGTTTATTTAAATCATCTTGAGCTACTGCCTGTATTCTAATTTTAGGAAGAACAAGACCAGCTTTATCCCTAAGCATCTTTAGACCTTCAATATTAGTTATTACTGTCTTTAAATTAGCTCCAACCTGACATTCGCTAAACGACTTATCATCCCAACCACCAACCGAAATAGAAATTCTTGGAATTTGTAAATCAATAATTGCTTGTGAAAATTCTTTGGATAAAAGTACTCCGTTTGTATTAAAATAGAAGTCTAATAATTTAGAGTTTTTAGCTAATTCTAAAAAATATAATAACTCTTTATGTAACAATGGCTCGCCCCTCAAACTAAATTTCATACAATAACCTTTTTCCTTATTAATTTCATCAATTACCTTTTCAACAATTACTCTTTCAATATAACCAATATCATCCCCTCCCCAATTTTTTTGAGTACGAGCACAATGTGGACAACGTAGATTACAAGCATTAGTGACCTCTAAATCAATATTTAATGGAAAATTGGAAACAATATAATTTTTTGGATTTTCATCCCACTCTCTTCTATACTCTTTATAATCTTTATCAAAAAGACTACTATCGTGTACTGATTGCTTGCCTATTTTACCATAATTTGTTTTATAATCATTAATCATATCTTAAAAAAATTATTTTTTATTATACTTCAAATAACAATTTACTATATTATCCAATGATTCTATTGGGATACCTGGTAAAATTTTTTCTTCCATTTCAAGTTGATATACACTATTTGAAGTTAACAAACATTCTGCTAAACCAGGGCTTTGTCTTTCATTAGCCACAACCATGCCAATGTCAGCGCACAATAACATCGGAGCATCTACACGACTATCACCAAAAGCGATAACTTTTTTACCTGCGTTATGAATTTTTTTTACAATCTCTAGTTTAATATCCGGATCAACAATAAAATTATCTAAATCAAAGTGATTTCCACCAATAAGATAAACGTGGTTCCAGCCATTTAATTTAATAACATTCTCCCATAGTAATCTTAAACCAGAGGTTACAATAATTACTGATGGAGCCGACTGAATAAATTCTATCCACCCCTGACGCAGTTTAACTAATTTAGCAGAATTTTCACAAAATTTTATATATTTATCTACATCAATATTAGAATAAATATTAGCAGCATTTAAAAAACCATCAAAATTTCTGCCAATACTAACAAAGTCTGAATGAAATCTTTGCCAATGTTTTTCACCAAAATTATTTTCCCAAAATATACGTGAAGTATCTTTAGTTGATAAAGTTTCATCTGCATCAGTAACAACAATAGTATCATCATCGATTTCATTAATTATTTTGTCAAAGTATGAATTAAATATTATTAAATTTTCCTCTTTGCTATATTTGCCACCAATCATAAATTATATTTTACTCATTTTTTTTATAATGTCTTCAATTAGTCGTTCAATTACACCTCTTTGCGATTTTCCAAGCTCAGCATATGTTTCTAAGGATGGAGATGAATTTACTTCTAAAAGATAAGCTTTTTCTGAACTAAGTCCTATGTCTCTAGAAACTATATCGATACCAGCTAAACGTAGATTCAGAGTTTTCATTATTTTATTAACATAAACTGAAAAATCTTTATTTATCTTACTAGTAACATCTATCGCTTTTCCGCCAGTAGATATGTTGCAAGTATTTAACAAAGCAATCTTCTTGTTTTTTTCAATTACTGATTTATCAGATAAGCCGACACTGTTTAAATACTCATACATTATTTTACCAATGTCCTTTGATTTTTTAGAAATATCTATGCGTTTATCTTTAATTTGATTTTTTATTAACTCTTTTATAGCAGAAGCTCCGTCGCCAACGATACTTAGTGGTGTTTTTTCATAAACAGCAATAATTTTTTTGTCAAAAACTAGTATTCTATAACTCTTAAAAGGTATGTATTTTTCAACTACTAAATGTTTTGTTTGATCCCAAATCAAAGGCAAAGTATCTTTTAATTCTTTCTTATTCGTAATGAAATGAACACAAGTTCCCCGATGAAGATCAGCGCCTTTGAGCATTATTGGAAAATTAATCTTTCCAGTATAGTCAATAATTAATTTATTTAATTTATTTAGGGTAAAATCTTTATATTCATCACTATTTAAAGAAAAGTATCTACCTTTTGCAAATTTTACTTTTTCTTTTTCCAAAATAATTCTAGTTAAACCTTTATTTCTAGCGATTAAGCTAGAGCCATATTGATTAATATCAAAGCAGCAATTAAAAAATGAGACTCTCTTGTCTTTATTCAAAAACATGATTTGACCATTTGCTCCATTTTCTGGTCCCATTAAAAGTTTTGCCCCAACTTTTTCACAGGCAAACAAAAGTATCTCGGCCATAAAACTTTCCTTTTTTTTAATACCTTTCATATATAATATTTTTGTAAAAACAAACGTCTTTATCTCTATATTTATTTTATAATCTCATATTTTAACTAAAAAGTAAAACAAAAATGAACGAAATCAGAATTGGAACTAATAATCTCCTTTATTTACAACTATTTCAACTCATTTGACTACAACAAAAAACTCAGCCTAAGCTGAGTCTTTTTGATTTTTTGCTAGTTTTACAACAAATATGTCGGTCTACATCACAAAAAATGTGTTGGCTCCCAGGGTCGGATTCGAACCAAGAATATAGCGACTTATAAGGGGTTTTTGGGTGATTTATATAGGTCGAAATAACGGGAGTCGGTCGGGTATCGGGAAAGAAAAATGGGACAAATGGGACACTATAAAGGGGTTTAATTTGTATCAAATTTGACAAAATGATAAAATAATAGCATAAGAACCATTAAACTAATTACAACTATATGAACGATGATAATCTAAGGGATTTAAAGCTCTTATCGATTAAAGACTTGGGCAAGATATTTAACATATCACAAACCACGGCTTATAGGATTGTAGAGGGGCGCAAGATTCCCTTCTACAAGATAAATGGGCTTCTCCGCTTTTCTGAAAAGGATATACTTAAGTATTTAGAAGAAAATAGAGTTGACCAGATACAACGCAGAAGATAATTACCCTATTTTATTTTGTTTGTCACAATCGCAGAAATGCGGGCAATACAGGGCAAAATAATTTAGAGTTTTTATATAAAATACCGCCTAGGTCGAGGGCGGGATTTTTTAGTTCATTTATTCTTACTAATATTTTTTAATAAAAATGATATCAACGTTTGATAATATCTAGGTAAATCTTTTTTATTTTTAATCTCATAAGCAATGTTTTGAATATTTAATTTTATTGGCTCCCTTTTATGCTTCTGTTTTTTTATCTGATCCAGAGTAATAGAGTTATCTCCTAATATTTTTTTAAAAAACGGCAAGGTCTTAGCCGTCATCAAATCTTCTTCTAAATCAATAGTAAGTGACATGCTATTTAAATCACCTAATGTTTTATTTAATTTAGAGATATTATCTTTATTAATTTTTATGGAATGTTCTTGGGCGGGGCTTATGTTTATATTAGAATAAGAACACATATTTAAAAATCCATAATGATCCCTCCCCTTTTTATCTCTTTGATACACAAAATCTCTATCAAATATATTGACAAATGGGATTTTAAATAATTCTAATAACTTTACTAAATATTTAAATTTTGGTGTTCCATCAACTGGAACGAAGGAACAATTTTCAAAGTTTACGTCAAAATTATATAACTTTAAAAAATATTCAAAAACTAATTTATCTGGTACTGCTTCAACTAAAATTATATGATCTCCAAAAAATATATCTTTTTTTTCAATACTTAAATTTCTCTCAAAAAAATTAATATCCTCATCATTTAAAGAGTTAATTTTAATTTGTCTTATCTCTGAAATTTTTTCTTTGCCATCATTGACACTTCTAACATATATTATATCGGTTAGGTTAGTGCTATTAACTAAGAACGGAGAATGAGTACTTAAAATTATTTGATTTTTTTGAGACTTAAAGATTTTAGCAATCCCTTTCATTAAATTTTTTTGTGCAGTTGGGTGTAGGTGTGATTCTGGCTCTTCTATAGCTAATATCAAATTTTTATCAGACAATGTTGCTAAATAATTATAAAGCCAAATAATAATAAAACTTTGTAAACCAGACCCTTTTTCATCAATTCCTGTTTGTACGCCATCGGTTAATAATGGTTTATAAATTTTTAAAATATTTTGGATTAATATTTTATTATCCTCATCAAACTTTAAATCAAAAGATAAATGACCAAAAAAATCAAAATCTATTAAACCATTAAAGTTATTTTTAAATTCTTTAATTATATTCTTGTCAATTTCTCCTTTTAAATCATCAAGTGATTTTACAATTCTATTTTTTCTTACTGCAGATGTTTTATCAAATATTTTTTCAAAAACATACTCTGTAATTCTTGTATTACTAAAATCTCTAAAGGCTGGGATATATAAAAACTCTAAATTTTTAAAAAGTCTTAAAAATTCAGTCGTTGAAAGAAATATAAATTTATTAGAAGAATAGTTATATATTTCATAAAAACTACGATTATAACCATTTGTTTTATTGTGAATAAATCTTATTCTTATTTCATTTTTTGCATTAATGGGAGAAAATGACGTTACCCTGCTAGACACTTTTACGTCTACTTTTTTACTAGTCGAATTAAACAAACATTCTATACTAAATTTTAACTTTGTTGATTTATTTGATTTATTTTTATACAAAAAAATATCTAAATCTTTTTCATTTTTTTTTCTTAGAAAATTAAAAAATAAATCTAACCCTTCTAATAAATTTGATTTACCAGCATTATTTTTACCAATAACTATATTAATATTATTGATAATTACCTTTTGATTTTTGAATGATTTAAAATTATTAAATACTACCTCTTTTAAAATCATAATTTTATTTTTAATAATTATTTATTTGTTTAATAATTTTATTTTTATTCCCAAAACGCCATACGTTAGCTCGTCTTCTTTCGAATAAATCTTTCTTATAGCTTTTCTTTTATTTTTTGTTTTATAAATAATAATACTAGACTAAACACTACATCAAAAACAGAAACTATTACAGCATCAACAAAACCAATAAGAACATTTAAAGTATTAAAAATAAATAAATTAAAAAATACTAGGAACAATATAATAAACAAATTTTTTAATAATGATGCAAAAAAAGATAAATTAAAATTATCATTTAAAAAAAATATAAAACGATCCCAAAAATTTTTTTCTAATATTAATTTGTTTTTATAGTCATAAACCAAAAATTTTAAAAAACCAATCGCCACAAAAAGTATAAAACCAGACAAAGATAACTGAAACGAATCATATGATTCTATTTTTACTGTGTGTTTTAAAAACACATCATAATACACATCTGATAGTATATTTATCAACCAACCAAATACTCCAGCAACAACAACGCCTAAAACAAAATCAAAACGCTTGCGATATTCAATCTTGTCCTTATCAGTTTCTTTTATTAAATATCTGGCTAAATCGTATATATTTCTAATTTTAACCAATCTTTTCCCGTTTTCTAATTTTGATAATGTTTTTACTTTTAAATCATTTTTAAAAGTAAAAATAACATCATCTTTATCTTTGATAGCGATAACGATCTTTGGATACTTTTTAAATAACTTTCCAATGACGCCCCTAATTAAATTCCAAGCATTATCTGATATAAAAAAGTCACCTAAAATAAATGTAACATGTACTAACAAATCTATATTTGATTCATATATATAATTATTATGCACATTGAATCCACGGCCAGTAAATGACTCATTAATATATAACTCAATGTCGGGGCGAGCCTTGTTAATTATAATATCTATTTTATGTTCTTTTTTCATAATTATTTAATAGGTGTCATCTGTTATAGTTATTAATTCGGGTATTTTCCCGCCATCCATAACTATATATAAGTTTTTTTTAGACCTTGTTAACATAACATATAATTTATTTATCTCCTGTATATATTCATAAAAATCATTTATTCCAATAATATCCTGTTTATTATGGAATATCCATTGATGAATTTTATTGGAATCTGAATCATACGGTAAGTCTTGTAATTTTTGAACTATTACTTGTTCATACTCAAGACCTTTAATTTTATGGATATGTTTTATTTCAAATGTAATTTTATCTTTGCCACCCCTTAATGCAAACTTTAAAAAACCACCAATAGTTGGCTCGTTAATATTATAAAAATTAGTTATTTTATTCTTACTATTAATAACCATAAAAGCATTTGAATAATCAGGAAAATATTCATTTAAAGCTGATACTAGATTTTCTGAAAATTTAAAAAATTCGAAGCTTACACTGTGATTAACATTTAAATTATTCATTAAAGAGGTGGAGACTGCTAAAATATTGCTAAGTTTTTCTGGAGTAATTTTTTCTTCTGCAATTTTATCGGAAATAAATTGTTTTAATAAATACAAATATTTATTAGTAGAAGAGTGAAATTTAATTCTATTATTATAAAAATCGTTCTTTAACATTAAATATCCGATGAATAAAGAAAAATATTTAAAGCCATATTTATCTTCATAATCCCTATAAAGATCGGAGTATATACCGAAGTCTTCCCCTTCATCAATAAATAACTGAAGTTTATACTGACGATAAACCTCAATAGAGTTATATCTAGTAACACCGACACAGCAGACTTCATCGTCAATTAATTCAGAAAATTTTAAGTTTAAAATCTCCGCCACGCTTCCTAATGTATTTTTAAATATTACTTTTCCGTTATCATGCCCGCACTCTATATGTTCAGAAATAAATAAATCATTAATATAATCGATAATGCTAGGACTTTGGATAGATTTAACAGCATCTGAATTTTTAATTATTTCTAATACCCTATTATAATTTTTTCTGGCATAATTAAAAACATTTTCAGAACATCTATGCGTCTTATAAAGTTTTATTTCACAATTACAATTATTTAAACTATTGAATATTTCTCTCATATCATACATACTTCTCGGATTTGCACCCGCAAAGCCATATATAGACTGATTTGGATCACCAACCAAAAACCATTTTAATTCATTTGAATTTGTTGTTCTGCTTTTTCTTATACTTTCAATAATTTTACATTGTATTTCTGAAACGTCCTGAAATTCATCAATAAAAATCCAATCAATAGATTTATTTAAGGCGCTTCTAATAAATTCATTCTCTTGTAATATAAACAAGGAAAGTAAGCTAATTAAATTAAAATCTATGAGCTTATTGGCATTTAGGAAATTTAAATAGCTTATTAATGTTGCTTGTTCAAATGAATTACTAATTGGCTCCCAATTATTTTTACTATTATTAAACTTGAAATTATAAAAGATTTTTTCCGTTTTAGCTATAATCTTAATATCTTTAGCTGATATCTTTCTTTCAGACAAATATTTTATAAGTGTTTCGCCGTGCTCTTTATAATTAAATATTTCTTTATAAGCTCTGAGGCCCATTTTACTTCTGTATAAATAAGAAAATGGTATCAATATATAATCCAAACAAAATTTATGAAATGTTAAAAAATTAATTTTATCAATAAGATCTTTTGTAATTCTTTTTGTACATGACTTTTCTAAATCATCGACATTAACATTTGAATACGAGATACAACAAACCTGATTTATACTAAAATTATCCTGTAAAAGGTTCTTTATTTTTAGCGTTAAAATAGTTGTTTTACCACTACCAGGGACAGCCCTAACAATAGTATCCTCATTTTGCTCTAAGACTTTAATTTGTGCCTCTGACAAATCGAAATCTATATTTAGTTTTGTTCTGTAATTAACCATTCTAAGCCGTCATTAATATATTTTGGAATAATAAAATTAGGTAATTCTTCAATACTTTTAATATCATAATCATTGATTTTCTCAGTGCCATTACTCCAAGATTCGATTTCAACTTGATCATTCAATAATTTTGCTTTCAACAAAGAAGATAAATACAAGGACAATGATGGTTTAGAAACCTCATAACCAAATATTTCTTTAAAAAACTCCTCAATCTTTTCGCGAGTTAATTTTTTTGTTTGTACAATGACTGCCAAATCATCTATTATATTAATTTTTTTAGAAAATGTTTCTTCTTTTATAAAATAATCGCCGTCATTCTTGAATTTGTATAAAATTAATTTTAGATAATCTATATTATTTTCGCTAGGATTTTCTGGATTTGGAATAAAAAAAGTATCTATTTCAAAAGTGAAAATATTAGTTTTTGTATTCAGATTATTATTTTCTGATTCATTATTTAACTTTGTATAAACTGAATTAAATTCATTAATATCAACGCTTGTCCTAAGTTGATAGTCTCCGTCCCTAAAACTCAAACATTTATTATCAATGCCATCCTTGGTATATAGAGCGGTAAATGGATCAAAATTCTTTCCACCAACCTCAATTATTTCGATACCCTCACTATCAATATCAATATTTTTAACGACATTTTTTTCCGCTAAATAAGAATTTAATATTGTGCCAAGTAAATATTTTTCTGATAACCCTTCAACGAGAATAACCTTCTTCGCAAAAAGTAGTGCAGATCTGGTAGCATCTAAATACTGTTTCAATATCCTCCTTCTATGCTTATACGTTTCTTGATCTTGCTTTAAAATATTGTCAATATTAATAGCCCTTGTTTTTTGATTACTTTTTTGCATTACTACAACATTTTTAAGATTAGCCTTAGACGTTAAATGCGTTGAATGGGAAGTTTGAATAACCTGAGTTAAAACAAAAAACTTTTCGTCGCATATACCCCCATCATCTTCTTCTTTCTGTTCTTTATTTATTTCCGATATCATTTCTGTCTTTTTTTCAATTTGAGTATGCAGAAATTTCTGATTTTGAACGTCTAGGTGTGCCTCCGGTTCTTCAATTAATAATAAATTGTAAATTATTTTAATTTTATCATCGGAGTCGTTAATAAATATTTCCTTTTTTAATTCGAACAAAGCAAATATGGCGGAAATATAAGCAAGATTTTGATAACCTAATCCAGCGATTTCCATGTCCAACTCTTTTTTTAAATCTTCATCTAGATTAATTAGAAAATTAAAGTATCTTCCTATGTTTTCCATTGTGACTCTTGGAGTCCCAATATTAATATGCCCTTTATTAGTAAGAAAATTGGTCTTATCGTTTTGCAATCTGCTCTCTATATTCTGAATCATATTAAAAGTCTCCGGAATTGATTTATCAGATTTTAAACTTTTAAAAGCATCTGTTACTTCTTTTGTTACTTTATATTTTTTATTGTCCAATACAGCCGACCTAAATAATTGAGAAACCAATGAGTTATACCCAGAATAAAAATCATTTTTAACGTCTCTTACGGCATCAAGAAATAATAAATTTACATGTTTTTTTATTTTACCGACATATGATTGTTTACTAATTCTTTTTTCAAATGTACAATCGTGTTTTTCTCTAATTTTTTCTATATCTTCTTCAAATAAATAAAAATATTTATAAAAATTGCTTTTATCCGAACAAGCAAAACGATCAAAAACATCACTTGTATAATCTATTTTGCGACCATCTTTTGAATAATAATAACCAGACGGATGATATTTTCCCGCTAAGAAAAAGGCGATATAATCATCATTTAAATTATAAGAGTCATTTTTATTAAAAATAGAAGGCGCATATATGAAAGATATATTAGCTTCCAACGACTCACCATCTTGCTCAATATTCAGTTCTGCTGGCGTTAAAGAATAAAAAAGTGAACTTATTTCCTCTCGACTCTTCAAATCACTAAAAGTTAAAGATATAACTATCTCCTCACCTTTTTCCCATGGATTTTCACCTATCTGCCAGGAAAAATCATCTTCAGATAACTTTTTATCCCAAGGGGGGATGCTGTTGTCTAATACAATTCTAATGGCTTTTAATAAATTACTTTTACCCGAATTATTTGAACCTATAATAGTTAATGGCTCTCCGTCTGGTATGAGTAAATCAAATTCATCAAAATTTTTAAAATTTTTTATATATACCCTAGATAAATACATAAATATATTAATAACAAATTAATATTTCAATTCTCCCACTAAATTTGACTAAAGTCAAAGAAAATTTGGTTATCTAAAATAATAATATAAACCTTTTTATACACCTTTTTGTTTTAATATTAGCTAAATATTTAATTATATGCTATTATACAAATGTAATAAATAACAAGTCCATTTCCCTGTCTGGGTAGTGGCACAAAATTATGACTTAAATACAATTAAATAGTAACACTTACAAAGTGTTCAATCTTATGCAGGTCAAAGGCAAGAAAAAATGGTTTAAACACCATTATCTTTGAAATGTGTGAGACTGAACGCTTTTTTATTAATTAATACTTAAAACCATATGACCAAAGAAAATATTGCGATTGAACAAGTTTCTACTTCTCTGCTCAAGCCAGCTACTTACAATCCTCGTAAGCTAACTACCAAGCAAGAAGAACAATTAACAGAGAGTCTTGAACAATTTGGACTAGTCGACCCAATTCTAGTTAACAAACATAAAGGACGGGAAAATATTATTATTGGTGGACATCAAAGATATAAGATTGCCTCAAAACTGGGATACAAAGAAGTGCCAGTTGTTTATCTTGATTTAGATGAAAAGCAAGAAAAAGAACTTAACTTGAGACTTAATAAAAATACTGGTGAATGGGATATTGAAATGCTTAAGGAGTTTGATTCACAAATGCTTACCGATGTCGGTTTTAGTAATGAAGAACTATCGACTATGTGGGATGAAAATATAAGCACCGAAGATGATAACTTTGATCTAGATAAAGCCTTAAAAAAAGCCAAAACGACTAAAATTAAACCAGGCGATATGTTTGCTCTTGGTAATCATCGGCTTATATGCGAAGACTCAACTGATTCCGAGGTAGTTAAAAGATTAATGAGTGATAATAAAGTAAATATGATTTACACAGATCCGCCATTCAATCTGAATGTAAACTATGACAAAGGCATTGGGGGTAAGAAAAACTATGGTGGTCTAGTTGATGATAATAAGAGCAATCCTGACTATAAAGAACTAATCAAAAAATCTCTTGGCAATGGATTATCAGTAAGCGATAAAGATTTACATGTTTTTTGTTACTGCGACCAGCTATACATCGGCCTAGTTCAAGAGATATACCGTGAACTTAGTATTACTAATAAACGTGTAGCTCTTTGGATAAAAAATAATCAAAATCCAACCAGTCAGATTGCTTTTAATAAATGTTATGAGCCAGTTATCTACGGAACTATAAATAAACCATACCTATCTAACGTAAAAAACCTAAATGAAATTCTAAACAAAGAAATTGGTACTGGTAATCAAACTATCGAAGATATTCTTGATTTATTAGATATCTGGTTAATTAAAAGACTACCTGGTAATAGCTATAGTCACCCAACTGAGAAATCTCCAACCCTTCACGAAAAAGCCTTAAGACGATGTACTAGAGTAAATGATATCGTTCTCGATTTATTTGCTGGTTCTGGCTCGACTGGTATTGCCTGCGAACAATTAAAAAGAAAATGTTTCATGGTTGAACTGAATCCAATATTTTGTCAGTTAATTGTTAATCGTTTTGAAACAGTTACAGGAGTTAAAGCTAAAAAATTAAACTAAAAAATATATGAAACAAACCATAATCAAAAAAGAATCTTCCCTACCAGCAAAACAAAAAGACTTGATAATTGAGCATCTAGAAAAAATGCCAATTATTCAAAGCTGTTGTGAAAAATTAAATATTCCAAGATCAACTTTATATCGCTGGAAAAATGAAGATTTAGAATTTGCTGAAAGAATGGAAAATTCATTAATTAAAGGAAAGACTTTAATTAATGAATTAGCCGAATCAAAGATAATTAATGCCATGAGAAATGGTGAGATGGTCGCATGCTTTTTCTGGCTTAAACATAATTCCAGACACTATATTCAAGCACAAAAAGAAATTGCCCAAGAAGAATCAAGTCGATTTCAAGTTACTATTATTAGTCCTAATGCTACGAAGGAAAAACAAAAAGTTACTTTTGCTAAAATAAAAAATACCAGATAACAAAAATAGAGGGGCAACCCTCTATTTTTATTTATACTTTATTTAACCAAGCATTAATTTTATCGTAAACTTTTTGTGTTTTATCTTCCGTATTTAGAATTATTTGAGTTGATATATTATTTATATTGGCTTTGAAAATAATTTTATTTTCATTCTTTTTCCGTCCACCAATAGCCGCACCAGCCAGTAGCCCAATTCCTCCAGTAAGTAATCCTCCTATTAAAGCACCTTTAGCCGCTGATCCTAAAGACTGACTACTCTCCTGACTAAAAGATAATTCAGAAACATCTTCTGGCTTTAAAATTATTAATTTCTTACCGAATGAAAATCCGTCCTTAAGATATCCAAGTTCCATATTACCGTTGTTAAAATCTACCCAGATCGGAGATTTTGACATCAAATTTGGTATTCCTAGTCCACCCTTGATTTGAATTGAAGTGTCGTATAGCTTCATAATTATTTATATTAATTATTAGGTGTTATTTTAACGCCAGTAAATCGACTGCTATCTTTTATCATTTTAACGAACTCAACTTTATATTTACTAGAATTTTTATCAGCATTTAATGCTAATAATATCTTTTCCATACCAGTGGAAGTGGTTTCGCTGTCAGATTTTGCTGAGACAAAGAAATCAATTACTTTCTTATTGGCAGTATTATAAGTGACTAATAATTCATAACCATCTTTTTTAAAAGTCTTATCCCATTCAGTAGTTCCCATCTCTATTTGTAATTTAGTTGGCTCAGTATCAATAGATGGTTTTCCTAGAATCTTAATTATCTCGCTAACATTTTTATTGTAGATTGAGTTTATATCAAAGGTAACAATATTTTTCTTTTGTATTACCTCTGTTTGAGTTATTTCTTTGTGAACAATAGGCACTTCTACTGATTGACTGCCTTTATCATTATTATATGTAAAAGTTCCCAGAATACCCATATAACAAATGACTAATCCAATACTTAATAGCCAT
>Ga0302215_10000907_pt1 | contig 21488 bp, 17 predicted proteins | sample II_Fen_N3_1_FD_194580 | JGI IMG/M metagenome (GOLD analysis project Ga0302215, IMG submission 194580) | Peat permafrost microbial communities from Stordalen Mire near Abisko, Sweden - II_Fen_N3_1 | ecosystem: Environmental > Terrestrial > Soil > Wetlands > Permafrost | place: Sweden: Abisko... | reverse complement strand
TTAAGTTATCTTTAAAACCTGCATCTTTAAATACACCAGAATGTGAAAAAGGTCTTTTTGTTTTTTGCTCTTTTAAAACCCGAACCATCATGCTTTTTAAAACTTCGTTGGCTTTTTCTTCTTTTAATTCAATAATATTAATGGAAGTTTTTGTAGCCAAATATTCTTCGCTTTTTTGATGTACAAAATCAGCACAATTAAATTCTACTTCATCTATATTCACTGTAGAAAAATGAGGTAAATTTTTCAACCTTTCAAAGTTAGTTTTGAAAACTGCTAAATCTTCTTCATATTGTCTTTCCTTTTGATCCTTCAATTCAACAATAGCCCAAGCAGGAATTGCTAAAGCAACATCATTTTGTAAATTATTATCTAAAATATATTCTTCAATAATTTTAAAGGCTCCCCCAAATTCAAAACTTGAATAAACAACCTTTCCACCAATAGTGCTTCGCAAAGAATTGGTGTCGAAAACAATTAATGTTTTTAGTTTATGACTCATATTTGATATCCGATAGAAGCTAAACTTTGTTTTATTTTCTCGTCTTGTTCGGTAGATTTTTGCATTTGTTCTTTTAGCAAGAGGGTTAAAACTCCCATTTTATCCTCGAAAGCAACATCGTTTTCTTCCTCTTTTTTAAATTCTATATATCTACCTGGTGTTAATACGTGCCCATTTTTACGAATATCTTGTATGGTTGCCGATTTACAAAAACCTGGTTCATTCTTATATTCTTCTACAGGTTGTGCATTGCGCCAATTGTGATATGTATTCGCAATTTTTTCGATGTCATCTTGCGTTAGCTCTCTTTGTTTACGGCTAACCATCTTACCCATTTCTGAAGCATTGATAAACAATATCTCATTGGAACGGTTACGAAATCTAGAATTTCCTTCTCTGTTTCTTCTGAAAAACCATAGACAAGCTGGAATTTGTGTATTGTAGAATAATTGTGGAGGTAAAGCTACCATACAATCTACTAAATCCCCCTCAATTAATGCCTTACGAATTTCACCTTCAGTAGCTACTTCAGAGCTCATACTTCCATTTGCTAGTACAATACCTGCGCTACCATAAGGTGCCAATTTGTTTATAAAATGCTGTATCCAAGCAAAGTTAGCATTACCTTCGGGAGGTAAACCAAATTTCCATTTTTCCTTTTCGGCTGTATTAATTCTATAATCACTTACGTTAAATGGTGGATTGGCAATTACATAATCTACTTTAAGTTGCGGAAACTGATCATTAAAGAGTGTATCTCCTAATCCAATTTGAGCTTCGATCCCACGAATTGCTAAATTCATCTTTGCTAAACGATGGGTTGTAGGATTACTTTCTTGTCCAAAAATAGAAATCTTGCCCTTACGGTGTTCGTGTAATTCTATAAACTTCTCACTTTGAACAAACATCCCTCCACTACCGCAGGCACCATCATAAAACCGTTTTTCTGCACCAGGTTCAAGCATCTCGACAAGTAATTTTACAATACTACCTGGCGTATAAAATTGTCCTCCTTTTTTACCTTCTGCATCTGCAAATTGCCCTAAGAAATATTCAAACACTTCGCCTAAAACATCTTTATCTTTGCCTTTACCTTCGCTTGATAAGGTAATAGAGCCTATTAAGTCTATCAATTCACCCAAACGTTGTTTGTCCAATGTTGGACGTGCATAATCTTTTGGTAAAACACCCTTTAGAGAAGCGTTGTCTTTTTCGATAGCATCCATAGCATCATCGATATCTTTACCTATTGAAGGAAATTTAGCACGACCTTGTAACCAAGACCAACGTGCAGATGGTGGCACGTAAAAAATACGTTCTGCAACATATTCATCTTTATCTTCAGGATCTGCTCCTGTTTCTAATTGTTCTACTTGTAACTTTTTGTATTGCTCGTGGAAAGCATCTGAGATATATTTTAGAAAGATAAGCCCTAACACCACATGCTTATATTCAGCAGCATCCATATTACTTCTCATTTTATCCGCAGCTTGCCATAAAGTTCTTTCTAATTGTAAACGATTTGTCATAGAATAGACGTATGTTATTTTCTTAATTTTAACTGTTAAATATACAAATAGCAAATGAAAGTAGAAAGAGTGAAATAACTATTAATTCTCCTTATATTTTGCCCTTAATAGTATTTTTAATAAGATGTTAAAAATTGAAAAAAGGAACATATCAGTTTCTTGTATTTCAGCAAAAATCTTTGCAAGTTTTATGACTCAAAGTATTTATTGCAAGAAATAAATGCATAAATTCCAAGGTTAAAGTATGCAAGAAAGTATAAAAATAGAACAGCCTCAAGAAGCTGTCATGATAATGGATGATGGTCAGTAACTTTCATACGTCGAAGTCAAAAAAATCTTTCAGGGAAACTCCTACGAGAGCACAAAATTTTGCGATTGTATAAATGGTCAGTCCTCTTTTATTGCTTTTACTTTCCCACCGATTTAATATTTGCCTATCTATTTCGTGTTTTTTAGCAAATTCGGATTGTGACAAACCAGTATTAGCTCTTAGAAACTTAATTCTATCAGCAATTTTATTTTTTAACAATATATCTTCCTCGTTTAGTCCTGCCATATTGCAATTTTGCAAAAAATGACAACTTTAATGTAATCCACTTGGATTACATTAAAGATTTTTTTATATTTGTAAATAATAAAATGCAATTTATTCAAATTAAAAATTGAAGCAATTGCTTAGAATCTCGCATTAGAAAACTGGTAATTTTTATGTGTACGAGAAGATAAGTATCTTTGCCCACGACCGCGGCGTGGGCTCACTTATCGTACACGGGTATACCAGTGCCTCTAATGCTATAAGTTGAGTTCCACGCCGTTTATTTTGCGTAAATAAGGGCAGAAGTAAAAAGTCAAATTCTTCTTTAAGATTTAAGCAGTTCCTTCCAGCAATAATTTTGCTAATGCATTGCTTATGAAAAGAACAAACTCTTTGCCCAGAAAGCTGAACGATCTTCAGCTATACGAACTGCTGAAGAAAGGAAATCCTGTCTCTCTCGAACATATTCATCTGCGCTACAAAAGACTTCTTTTCTGGGTTGGATGGCAGGTGCTCAAGGATGATTTTGTAGTGGACACTATTGTTCAGGATACCTTCCTCAAATTGTGGCTGCACCGCGATACCATTGAAACCCCTGATCATATTACAGGCTTTTTACGTTTTGTGATGAAAAGGGATTGTATAGCGTATGTCACTTCTCCCCGGAATAAATTCACCCGCTTGATGGCTTCTCTTGACAGTTTTGAGAATTATCAGGATTATCTTGCAGGTTACGATCCTTTAAAAGATAAAGAGTATTTACATAGTCAGGAATCTGATCAAAGTAAATTCGATGAAGTTAAAAAGGTGTTACCTGTACTGAACCCCAAAAGGAAACACCTGATAGAACTCTGCCTGGAATATGGCTTCCAGTACAAACCTATCGCGGAGGCTATGGGAAGCAGCGTGACAGGCATCAGCACGGAGGTGAGCAAAGCCATAGATGAGCTTCGGAAAATTCTTAAAGTCACCTCGTTTGAGCAGCTGGAGGAAAAACCTGCACTTAAAAAAGAGCAGTCTGAACAACTCAGCAGTCAGCAGCTGGAGATTATCAAAAGACGGTTTGAACAGAAATCCTCTTTTGCGGTGATTGCAAAAGAACTCCAACTGCCGGAAAAAGAAGTCCATCGGGACTTCCTGTACGCCTATCAGCATCTGCAAAATCAGAACCGATCTGAAATACTTCTTTGATATGGAAAAGTCTACGATAACCCTCACCCGAAAAATTCAGCTGGTGATTGATGTTCCATCCGATGATAAAAGCCAGATGTGGGAAAAACTCTACCGGTATCAGAACCGCTGTTTCCGTGCAGCTAATCTGATTGTTTCCCATCTGTATGTACAGGAAATGATCAAGGATTTCTTTTATCTCACAGAAGAAATCCAATACAAGCTTGCTGATGCAAACAAAGATGAAATGGGAATCTTCGACCGTTCTAAAACAAACACCACGGCACGCCTGGTCTTCGACCGTTTCAAGGGAGAAGTTCCCACAGACATTCTGGGATGTCTTAACAATACAATCCAGTCCACCTTTTCTAAAAACAAAGCCGACTATTGGCAGGGATCACAATCGCTGAGGAACTTTAAAAAAGACATTCCCATTCCGCTTCCGGTCAAATGCATCAGCAAAATGAAGTATGATCCTGAAAAGAAAGCGTTTAGTTTCAATATGTTTGCGATCCCGGTCAAAACCTACTTAGGGAGAGATTTCTCTGATAAACATTTAATCATGGAACGCCTTTTAAGAGAAGAGATCAAGCTGTGCAACTCACAAGTTCAGCTGAAAGATGGTAAAATCTTTTGGCTTGCCGTCTTTGAATTTGAAAAAGACGACCACGGTTTAAAACCCGAAATCATTGCTGAAGCATCCCTGTCATTAGAACATCCAATCGTGGTAAAAGCAAATAATGTGCGAATGAATATTGGCTCGAAAGAGGAATTCCTCTACCGTAGGCTGGCAATCCAGGCCAGTAATAAAAGGATTCGAGCCGGAGTAGCCTATTCCCGTTCAGGACATGGAACCAAACGGAAACAGAAGGCACTGCACAAAACAGAGGATCTGGAAAACCGTTTTGTCAGTCATCATCTTCATCTGTACAGCCGTAAGCTGATTGATTTCTGCATCCGGCAGCAGGCGGGCACACTGATCCTCAAAAATCAGGAAGACAAAATAGGAATTGCAAAAGAACAGGAATTCGTCCTTCGCAACTGGAGTTATTATGAATTGCAGACCAAAATAAAATACAAAGCAGAAAAGGCCGGTATCGAATTGATCATCGGATAGCTAAAAAAATAACGAGGGTGCTTGTAAACCCGTAGGGTGAGGTTTTGAACACTCACTAAATATTTAAGTGTATATACAACGGCGTGGGCTTCTTTTTTTACCTCAAAGACAGGATAAGATTAAAGGGATAGCCGATAGAGAAGAATTAGCTTTGACTTAGGTGATGAATGGAACCAGAAGAAAATTTATTTGCTTGAACAAAAAGAAATAATCCAATCCTCTGCTATAAAAGATTCTGAAGTTTTGAAAATTCCTGTAGAAGCTTTTCAAACTTTAATGAGAATTAATACCTAATCTTTTAAGACTTTAAGTATAATGCTGTAGCTTTGGGATTTAATTACCAAACCTCATTCATGTTGATAAAATGTTTAGCTTTATGAGCGAATTTTATAACAACAATTAGTAGATGAGAAATGAAGATTTTGAGAAACTTGCGTGATCAAGTTAAGGAAAAAATATTTACTCAACAAATATCTTTAGTTGCTGATTACTAAAGTGTATAAAAGTTTATACTATGTAGGATTCATTTTATTGGACTAATTAGCTTAACTCAAACCTAAAAAATCATTTCTACAAACAAACAGGCCATCATTTAAAAATTCTTATTTATTCCTAAAACTACATGAAGTGGCATCAGTCTTTGTGTATATAAGCTTTCACTGATATTGTTAATAGAATACTTCGTAATACTATTTGAATTTAATAAATTATTTCCTTGCAAATAAACATTAAAATTATATTTCTTGTAATTGTAATTCACCTTCACATCCCAAAACTGCGTTGTTTTTTGATCTGTATTTCCAAATTTATAGTATTCTACAAATGATTCAATTTTTAACACTGAATTCAAGCTAAAATAAAAATTTATAAAACCTTTCTGATCTTTATAATTATTGGAGTTGACTTCAGATATAATTTTATTAAATGCCCACTCGTAACCTAGTTCATAATTTACAAATCCTGTAAATCCTGATTTCATTTCAAAACCTGTTTTAAGATTAGAAAATTCAGTCTTTATCAAAGGCTGATTATTTATGCTATTTTCATAATCAGAAAGCATATGAGATCCTATAATACTGATTCTTGATTTTAGAAACTTTATATACTTTCTTAGTTCTAAATTAGATGATAAGGTGCTATTATTCTTAACCAAAATCACCTGATTGAAAGTATAATTAGGATTGACAATCATATTATTTGAAAGGTAATCTTCACTTCTGAAATAATTAATATTAAATTTGAAGTATTCAGACATGAGCTCACCAACACTATAACTGAAACCTACATTATAATCCGGTAAAATGGAAAAATCAACATCACTTTGCTTAAAATTCCTGTTTCCCTGATAAATATAATTGATGTACATATCGTTAATGGAAGCAGTTGAAAATTTTCTTCCTGCATTCAGACTGAAATTTCCTGTCCTCCTGTTTTCGTAGCCCACATTAATACTTGGAGAAATATTAAATCCAGATGTTTTATCATCATTGAGGTCTGAGGATATTAATTGATTTAACAATGTAACCCCATAACTCCATCTTTTATTTTTTTTATGATATTTTCCTTGAGCAAATAGATTATTTTGCATAAAATTGATATCATTTATAAACTGACGGTTATCAAAATTTATTCTCTGATTATATAAATCAAAAACAGACAACTCAGATGAGAGTTGATCTTTTCTGATTTCATTACCTAATTGTATTTCGAAAGAGCGATTATCTGAATATTTTTTAAGATAAGAAATTTTTGCACCACCAAAATTCATTTTAGAATCAATGACTTGATTTAATTTTTTAGCATTTGGATTATTAATGATATATTGAAATACATCGTTTTCATCGGTGAAGTTATATGGTCTATGCTGATAAATATATCTAGCTACAGCAACTAAAGCTTTTGATGAATCAATTTTTTTTGTGTAAACTAATTTGTTTTCGTTGGTAAAGAGTTGATTTACCCCTGTTTGATTATTCAACTGTTCATTAAATAGAAAAATATTATTATTATTTTCATTTAACGAGGATACTTTATTGTAAAAAAGAATATTTGAATCATTTTTAAAATCTTTTAAAAGCTCTAGTTTACCGACAATATTTCTGTTGTTTTGTTTCCAAGTTTTGTCTTCTATATTGTTAAAATTTAATCCTTCGTAATTGAATTTGTAAAAACTGCTGATGTAATTTCGATTTTCAATATCATTAAAAATAGTTACAAATTTCAGTTTCCAATCCGTTTTAAAATTATAAATGTAATTGAGCGAAGCCAATTTATCATTATTAAAATTGGTTCGTTTATCTTCAAACAGAAAATTTTTCTGATGAAGATTTATAATAGAAAGCGTATTGATATTGGTTCCTACATTTTCCACCTCATTTTCTGAACTTGGATTAATAAGATATTCAACACCTTTCATCTCATTCAAACCAAGGTTATTAGCATTCATTAGAAGATAAACTTTTTGTCTCTTAGTAAAATTCATCACATTGATTTTACCTTGTCGCATATCTTCTTTATAGCTTGTAGAAGCTAATAGAATATTTCCAAACCACTTCCCTTTAGCATCTTCTTTTAACGTGAGATTAAGCGCAATGCGTTCTGTATCTTCAATATTTTTGAGGAGTTTATTTTTAGAATAATTTTTAAGTATCTGAATTTTGTCTAAAGGTTTCGATGGCATATTTTGAGTAAGCGTCTGATAACCTCTTTCGAAAAGATCATCATTTTCTATCATCACTCTTTCAACCTCTTTATTACCAAATTTTATCTTTCCGTCATTTTGAATGGTAATACCAGGAATTTTTTTCAGCAATTCTTCCACGTTTTGCTCAGTACCGTTTGAAAAACTTTGAGCATTATATTCAATCGTATCTTTTTTGAGTTTGATAGGAGTTGTACGGGTAATGACAACTTCTTTTATTTCTTTTACTTTATCAGTCTCTAATTCTATTGTTTTAAGATCTATAACTGAATTTTTCTTAATAAAAGACACAGGAATACTTTTTTTCATATGTCCCATTGCCGAAATTTGTAAATTAAATTTACCGAAATTACTTGTATTTAACAAAAAACTTCCGTCTTTATTACTAAAGACGAAAGTTATTATATTATCCTTTAAATCTGTAAGAATTACATTAGCACGAGATGCTGGTTGTTTATTTTCCAAAAATACAATCCCACTAATCTTAGTTTGAGCAGAGATTTTTGAAATTAATATTAAAAATAATAAACATAAATATTTCATTAAGGCTTCTTAGGCTCTGTTTGCCATTCGAAACTTCTTTCTAATGACATCTCTCTGATATTAGGAACTTCATATTGTACACCTGGAGGCAATGCTGCAATAGCCTTGTTCATATCCTCTTGCAATACTTCATTTTCCAACTCTATCAATTTCTTAAATGGCATAACTGTTTCAGAAGCATTTTTTGAAAAATAACTTAGAACTTTTTTTGGAAATTCATCATTAGAATTTAAAGAAATGGTTTTAGCGACTCCTTTTATAAAACCATCTTTATCTTCAAATTCAAGTATAACCCCTGGTAATCCTTTTAATTTCCAAGGAAAAATTTCAATATTTAAATCTTTAGTAAACCATACCAGATATTCTCTGCCTCTAAAATTTGTTGTTGCTAAGAACGCTTTATAACCAAGAATCTGTTTAGATTCATTAGTTATTTTCCAATTAAGATTATTTAGCTTTTCAGAAGCTATTTTAGATATTGGCTGCTTTACATTTTGTGGAACAGTGTATACTCTTTGGTAAATATTTTCATTCGCATAATTATAATCGTAGACATGATATGGATTTACTGATGTAAAATCACTTTCTACTAATGTTTTGTAGCTTGCCTTAGGATCACTAGCAAAAAAATAATATGAATTAGTTTGATCGCTTATAATAAACGATTTAATATTTTGCATATGCGCAAAAGTATAATCATATTCAATTATATTTTTTGACTGACTATTTACAAAGTTAAAATTAATAAGTAGTATAAAAAATATAAAATTCTTAATATGGCCAAAGATCTGCATAAGGGTCTAATTGATGTGTATAAGATGTTTTTGTAGACCCCGCAAGTTGACCTGAAGCACATTCAACAGATACTCTAGGTCCTGCCACGGATCTAACATATTCACCAGCGCTATTTTCGTATTGAGTAATAGTTTGAGTGTAGCAAGTTGAGAATTTTAAAATTTTAGAAGTATTTGTGTTTTCAACTGAAGGGATTGCATACGCTAAGCAATTTAATCCTAAAAACGATATTGCAAAAAATATTTTTTTCATATTAATTTATTTAATTTAAACAAGTAGTAGGTTGATCAGGTCCCGAACCAGGATTCCATCCTGTTGTTAATCTAGTCTCATAATATGTAGTAGTTGTACCTGCCGTTTGACCTTCAAAACAATTAACTGCATATTTTGGACTTGCTGATGAATAAACATAAACTCCGCAAGCGGTTTCATGATTCACAATTACTTGCGTATAGCAAGTGCTTAATAGATATTTACCTTCTTGAAGGTCATTTTCTACTTCTATCGTGTTTGCTAATACATAACACGACGAACTTACTGTTAAAAACAGTCCTAGAACAATTTTTTTCATAAACTTTAATATTTAATATTTGAAATCCAAATATATTAATTTATTTCATACAACAAAGATTTTTTTATTTCAAGACCCTTTATATAAATCATTTAGAAAATAAAGTTGAAACATGAATTACAACTACACAGTTTTCAATGTCTCTTACCTTTTAAATTTTCTATTAATTTTACTTTTTTCTATTTCATCCGAATAATCATTTTGCTCGCCGAAACTTAGTAAAGAGAAAAGCTGATTGACCATCTCATTGTCTTTAAAAATCTCATTAAAGGCAGCAAAAGGAATCGAATTTTCTTGTGAAATTTTTTGTGCTATTTTTTCCATTTCCGATATCAACTTTTGATTATCTTCCCTGTCAAGGTGTGGACTTCTAAATCTTGAAAATTTGATCTCTCTTTCAAGAATATTGGTGACAGAATCTAAATATTTTTTCTTTTCAGAAGCAAAAACGGTCGGATTGGACAATAGCACAGCGTTTGTGTTTTTGAATAGATTTACCTGTTTTTTTAAATCATCAACCTTTGTATTGAGCTCAACAATTTGTTTTGACTTAGAATCTAATTCAGTTTTATTTTTAAGAATTGTACTTTTGTAAGTTCGAAATGCTTTTTCATAATTCGCAATTGTTTTGTCAGTCTTAATTTTTTTAAAACCTAAAAAATCATTTTCCTTTACTATCAGCTCTTCCGATTTTTTGGAACTCATCTCAGATTTCATTGCATTGAATCTTTCCTCCAAAACTTTAAGATCTTCTTCTTTTTGCTGAATTTTAAATTGAATAGCCTCTAATCTTCCTTTCGATCCAGAAATACCCCTTTCCATATTCAGGCATTCAGCTGTCAGATCCTGCATTTTTGAATAGTGGTAAGATTGATGCTTAAGTGTTTTACCAGTTTCCAAATCCTGCCAGTCAGCTACCAAATGAGCGTGGTAATTTGTCTTCCATTCTTTTGTGTCATTATCAGTGTGACCTTCGTCTTTATGAATAGCAATTTGAAAAACACGAATTTTCAATTCTTCTTCCAGTCTCTTCGCCAAGTTTTGAAGTTCCAGCATGGTTGTATCTTCTTTAATAACAACTACAGCTTCCCGAACTGGCATTGCATTTTTCTGTAATTTTCTTCCGGACTTTTCTTTACAAAACCCTTCGATCTTTTGGATTCGGTCTGCTATTTTTTGCTCCATCCAATATTCATTCTTTGATGTCAGATCTTTACGGATATAGTCGAAAGTCTTCTTTCTGAAATTATGAGTTTCAGAATCCGATTTGACAGCTTTAAAATTAATTGAAGTCTTCATTATTTTTCATCTTTAAAGTTTATCAAAGATTTCTTGATTAAATTGTTGTAGAAATATTATGCAGTATTACAATTTAACTGTACATATTTTACGCACCTTTGATAATAGACCTGTGTGCTTTTTACACAGGTTGTTATCAGTCAGCCTTAGTCTATTTTACTCAGGTTAGAAGCCTCGCAGAGCGTATTTGAAACTTTGTTGGGAGGAACGACCTTCAAAGTTGCGAATGCGCTCCTAACTTCTGCGGGTAGTTGATAAAAACATACAGTACGCTTTATCAACGTTTCATTTTAAAACCATTTGAGTTTCTAATTTCTGATTCTGGCTTTATCTCTTCTATTTTATCAGCTTCAGAAAATTTTATAGAATTCGTACCTATGTTAATCGCAACATCTTTATTTATCCGTTGTATCAAAAATTCGTTCAGATCTTTATGGTTTGAATAGATATCGGAATGATCTTTTGCTTCCGGAAAAGATTTTATGATTAAAGACTTACATTTGATTCCTGCATTATCATTATCTAAAAAAAGATTGATATCAGAATAGTTTTTCAAATGTTCTATGGATTTGTTTAAAAGAGCAATGGAATTCATTACGAGAATATCTCCTGAGAAAGATTTCTGCATTTCTATAAAAGACAAGGCATCCATAAAGCCTTCAAAAACTGTTACACCTTTGATATTTTTATCTTGAAAATTTAATACACCCTGTGCATTACTATTGAGATTAAATATTGAAATATCCTTTTTCAACAATGAACCTTTGTAAAAAGAATTACGAAGCTCAAAGCCTCCGGATAAATTTTCGAAGCCAATTGCATAGAGTTTCTTTTCTGCGACTGTAAATCTCACCTCTTTTATGTAATCATAGATTTTAGGACTTAATCCACGCTCTTGTAAATATTTTTTCAGGTTTGGATTATTTAAATTAAGTACTTGATCAATTCTGTAATTTGACTCTGTCTTCTTAGAATGTTGTGCTTGTTGATGAAAAGAAGAAAAATTTTGTTTCTGTGCCCAGTCCAGAACTTCATTTACTGAAGTATCCAGATACTTCTTCATAAAGTCAGTATTGTTTCCACCGATTCCTTCTGAGAATAAGTACCACTTGTTTAGACTTTTATTGATTTTAAAAGAGGCTTGGGATTCGCTGGCAAATGGGTTGAGATACCAAGCTTCTTTTTCATTTTGTTTCGTTGGAAGTTGTCCGAGAGAAAGGAGGACTTCTTCCAACCGGATTGTATTAAATTGTTTGCAATTCATAGCTGTAAATTTTCCGTGTTTTGAGTGAGATATTTTTTGTTGAATTGTTGAGAGAATCTTGTAACTTATTGATTTAATTATCTTTGTTACCTCAACAAAAGCTCTACAATTCAACAAACTAGAGGTTTTACCCTCAACAAACATTCAACAAAAAGTGAAGTTTAAAAGTTTGTTGAGGATTTTGTTGAGTTTAAAGTGTTTGATTTTCTATTCATTATCAATCAATTCAACATTTCAACACGTTTATTAAGAATAAAATCCTTTTTTATGGTGAAATAGCGACCCACCGAATTGTTTTGATAGAAAATTCCTGCAAAATCAAGGTCGTATCTGATGTAAGTCAAACCATTATTTTGTGGGTTCAATTTCCAAGTTTCTTTTAAGAGATTTCGGATATCATTTCTTGTCCAGTAAGTTGGGCGAAACATCCTATTCATCATATTCAGCAAGTCTTGCGGAACGACATTTATTTCTTCATCATTGTTGCTTTCGAAAAACTCGTACAGCAATTCAATGATCTTGGATTCTAGCTTATTGTTGTTTTTAAAAACTAATTTTTGAAGTGCTTTTGTTCTGATCTCATCGGCGGAAAACCACATTCTTGTTTTCTTTTCCGTTGAAAATGGTCTTTCAATTAAAAACCGAAGAAAATAGGGGATTTCGGAAATGAGGTTATTCAAAAACTCAGTATTTTCCGTTTTGATCGGATTGATTTTCAGAATCCAAAATCGAATTTCATTTTGATCGATTTGAATAAAATTCTCTTCGTTATTGGAACACAGAATAAACTTGGCGAAAAAATCGATTTCTTCTCTGTCTTTACCTTTCGCTTCCAACTTATCTTTATTGGTCGTAGATAAATATTTGAGTCTTTCTGTAATTTCTTTTTTATCAAAGAAAACTTCATCGATTGCCACCAACAACATTGCTGCCCAATCGCTGTTGAATTGACTGCCGAATGAATCGCCTTTTATGTAAGTCATATTCAACCCGAAAATCTCCCTCAGCCATTTTATAAATGTTGATTTTCCGGTAGCTCGTTCTTTGGATACCAAACATAAAATAGGTAGAATTTGTGTTGGAAATTGAAGGAGAATTTTCAAATAATCCAAACCCATTTCCAGTTGTTCACCGAAAATGTGCGCTACAAAATTCAAAGAAAATGGAATGATATTTTTTAAATTTTCCTTTTCAGATGAAGGAGCAAATGGAATTTCATTGTAAATATTATAAAAACCTTGAACGATTTGTTGATAATTTAAATGCTCCGGAATGCAACAAAAACCGTCAAATTTTGGCACAGTTGAAACATAACTTTTTCCGTGATCGCTAATAATTGTTTCACGATTCCAGCGAACCAAAACTGAAGTTTTATCGCCAGAAATTAATGGCTTTTCTATCACTTTATAATAGGTGGTTCCTACTCGGATGTAGGGGATTTTTTGGCTCATCTTTGTAGATTTTGGTTAGAATCCACATTTGCCTTTCTTGAATTTTTTCTGAAACTGGCTTCTGCTTCACATTGAATTTCCTGTAAGGTTTTCTTCTTTCCTTTAGAAATCCAATCCAATAATTCATCTTCAAAAAAGTAGAGTTTCTTGCCATTTTTGTAACAAGGAATCAATCTTTTCCGCACTAGAGTATAAACAGTAGGTTTTGCCTTACCTATAATTTGGCAAGCTTCTACAATATCAATCGGAATTCTTTTTACGGGAGTGATCGGAGGTTCTTTCCTTTCTACCAGAAATTTAATTTCGGCTATTTCGCTAACCAGATGCGCAACTGCTCTTGGCAGATTTTCAAATGAAACGTCATTACTATCCATAACTATTGTTTTTAATTGTTATGGTGCAAAGAAAAAAAGTGATTCCTCTGTGATCGCTATAAACACGCAATCACAGAGGAATCACTAAACATACACTTCATTTTGTGATTTTTTATGTTTTTTGGTAGTCTGTCAAGTCTTCTTGAATTTTGATATTACCTTTTTGAGGTTCATCTTTCAAATGTGACTTGATACTATCTAAATCAATATCATCAAGCGAAACAAATACAGTTTTTAATAATTTTGAAATTTCTTCCTGTTTTATTGGTCTAAAATAATTCCAAATATTCCAACCGAAATGATAAAGGTCTAGATTAGTTAGTCCATTGGTGTGGATAGAAATATCGTTAGGAATCCCTTCTTTTTTTGAGTATAAACTTACGGCAGTACAAAGTGCATTAAGATCTTCATCCGTTACATACAATGCAAATTGATTCCGACTATAATCCAGAGCGATTTGTAGTTTTACACTTTCATTCTGTTGCTTTTGCCGGAGTTGAGTTTTTCTTATAGATTCTAGATTTACGGATTCTGTAGTTTGATTCACAAAGTTTTCCTCAGAATTTTCGACTAAATAGATTGGTGTATTTTCATCAATTATTTGCTTTTGCCTTTCCCTTACATTCTTAGGATTTTCAGATGGATTCAAATCTTCAGTAGAATTTTCGGAACTGCCTTTTTTAGGGAAAATCTTTCTGAATAAGACAATTACACCATCGAGAAATAAGATAATAAGTGCATAAAATAATATACTTAATGCTGTGATTGACCAAAATACAATATTTGCGGTATATTCGTCGCCACCTTTTCCAAGAAAAGAAACTCTTGCTATCGCTCCCCCTACCACACATACTAGTAGAACGGAAAGGTAGATAACAATATATTCGAAATATTTAAAGTGCATTTTATAAGGTTTTTAAATGAATAGCGCTCGAAGCTTTATTTTTCTTTTCATCAACAACTTTTGCGTAAACCTGTGTAGTTTTTACGTTCGTATGACCAAGCATTTTACTCACTGTGTAAATATCAGTTCCATTCGAAAGTTGAAGCGTTGCAAAAGTGTGTCTAAAATTATGAAAAGTTATTTTTTTAGTAATTCCAGCACTTTCAATCCATTTCTTCAGTGGTCGGGAAATCCAAGCCGGATTAGTCAGATTTTTAAAAATTAAATCATTTGGAAGACCTACTTCACCACAAAGTTGTAATGCTTGTTTAGACATGGGCATGTATTCTACACCTTTTGTCTTTTTTTGTGTAAAATTTATTTTTGCCTGATCGTTTTCAATACTTATTTCGTTCCACGTTAGTTTCTGAATATCGGAATGTCGTAAACCTGTTAATGCTGAAAAAAGTGCTGCGCGTTTAAGAACTTCAAGTTCGCACGGCGTTTCCACTAAAGTATTAAGTTCATCAAGTGTTAAATATTCTCGTCTTGAGTCCTCGTGCGGAATAGCTTTAATTTTAGCAGAAATATCAGTCGTAAAATATCCATCAATAAAAGCTTGTTTTAATGCAGCTTTGAATACAGAAAAATAAGTTGAAGCCGTATTTTGAGAAATAATCTCTTCCTTATTGCTGCCACTTTTTGCAGTCAACAAATATGATTTAAAGTGTTCACAGAATTTTGTGTTGATCTGCGAAAACATAATTTTTTCGCCCCCAAAATCTTTTAGAAATTCTATCGAACGATACCAATTTATTTGAATAGATTCCGAATTGTTTTTATGTCGTTTGCTAACCAGCAGATCAAAATATCTCACAAAATTCTCCTGCGATTTTTCTTTTTGTTCTACTTGAATTTTGTCAAGCTCGCTGTAAAGTTCAATATTGTCATATTCTCTCTGACGTAATTTACGCATAGAATCCGCATAGAACATTGTTTCCCGATCATTTTCGCTTTTGCAAACGATAATACCATTGTCATCTCTTTTAGGTTTAAATGAAACGGATTCTTGGGTTGTTCTTGCAGGTCTTTTCTTATCAAAATCTACGGTTGTGACGCTTCTGTTCAAATATTCCCGGATTCTCTGAACTTTATCTTTACCAGGAATCATCACAGGATAACTTTCCAAATAAATAAACCATTCTTTTCGGAATTCGGATTTTCGCAATCGTACGGTAACTTTGGTTTTTAATAACTCTTTCATTTTCCGTCAAAAATTTTATCAATTAAATTTTTAGGAACATACACAAAACTTCCAACTTTCTTTGTCGGAATTTTGTTTCTTTTAATTAGGTTTGTTACAGTTCCTGGATCAGCGTAGAATTTTGAACTAATTTCGGAAATTGTATAACAATTACCAACTTCAAAATTGGGTTTTTCAGGAATAACCTTGGATTGATCTGGCATTTCAACTGCCGTAAACATTTGTTCTATATCAATTTTGCTTACACGAGTAAGTCGCTCTCCCAAATTGATGGCAGGTATTTTTTTACTTTTAATTAATCTATGAATCGTGTTTTTTGAAATTCCAAAAAGCATTTCCGCTTCGCTCACGGATATATATGGTCGTGTTTGCAATTCAGCAATTTTAGAAACTGAGTTTTCTAACAGTGTTTTTTTTGCTTCGATTTCTTTTGCTAATTCTTTTTGCCTTTTTCCCAACTTTTCCGAGCAATACTTACTGCAAAATCTAGTGGCAACTGTTTTTGCCTCAAATGGCTTCTGACAAAATTCACAAAGTTTCGGTATTTTAAGTTTACTGAAGCCCATAATTCATTTTATTTAAATTTAAAAATATGCATTAGTACATTTAAGACACAATAAGAACCACATTGTCTGTTATTAAGAGGCGGTACAAATGAGATACAAAATTACAACAAAAATCAATTAAAATCAACTATTAATAAAAAATAAAGAAATAAAAAAAATCGCTGTAAACATTACATTTACAGCGATTTGCTAATTTATTTTGATCGATATTAATCGATGATAATTGCTACTTACTTGACTTCTTCAAAGTCTGCATCCTGAACATCTTCTGCTCCGTTTGCATTTCCTTGAGCTTGTTGAGCGCCTGCTTCAGCACCTTGACCTTGTGCATACATCTCTTCTGATGCTGCCATCCAAGCTGCGTCTAGAGCTTCGGTTTTAACTTTTACATCATCACCGTTTTTAGCTTCGAAAGCGGCTTTTAGTTCTGTATGAGCAGTTTCGATGGCTGCTTTTTTGTCAGCAGATAATTTATCACCGAATTCTTTCAATTGTTTTTCAGTTTGGAAAATCAATCCGTCAGCTTTGTTAAAAATTTCAACTTCTTCTTTTCTTTTTGCATCAGAAGCAGAATTTTCCTGAGCTTCTTTTTTCATTCTTTCGATTTCTTCTTCAGAAAGTCCAGAAGATGCCTGGATTTTGATAGATTGCTCTTTTCCAGTTCCTTTATCTTTGGCAGAAACGCTCAAGATACCATTCGCATCGATATCAAAAGTTACTTCGATCTGAGGAACACCTCTTTGTGCTGGTGGAATATCTGTTAAGTCAAATCTACCGATTTCTTTGTTATCGTTGAACATTGGTCTTTCACCTTGTCCTACTCTGATGCTTACAGCCGGCTGATTGTCAGAAGCTGTAGAGAATACTTCAGATTTTTTAGTTGGGATCGTTGTGTTAGATTCAATTAATTTAGTGAAAACTGAACCCATAGTTTCGATACCTAAAGAAAGTGGTGTAACGTCTAACAAAAGAACGTCTGTCACATCTCCAGTTAAAACTCCACCTTGAATCGCTGCACCAATTGCTACAACCTCATCCGGGTTAACCCCTTTTGAAGGTTTTTTACCGAAGAATTTCTCAACTTCTTCCTGAATGATTGGGATTCTTGTAGAACCACCTACCAAGATCACTTCGTCGATATCGCTGATAGAAAGACCTGCATCAGAAAGCGCTTTTTTACAAGGCTCCATAGAACGTCTTACCAAGTCTGCAGATAACTGCTCGAATTTAGCTTTAGTTAAAGTCTTCACTAAGTGTTTAGGACCTGTAGCTGTAGCTGTAATATAAGGAAGGTTGATTTCAGTTTGAGGAGAAGAAGACAACTCGATTTTTGCTTTTTCAGCTGCTTCTTTCAATCTTTGTAATGCGATAGCATCAGATTTCAGTTCAACACCTTCTTCAGCTTTGAATTCGTCTGCCATCCAGTTGATGATCACATCATCAAAGTCATCACCACCAAGGTGTGTGTCACCATTTGTAGACAATACCTCGAAAACGCCATCTCCTAAATCCAGGATAGAAACGTCAAAAGTACCACCACCTAAATCGTAAACTGCGATTTTCTGATCTTTGTGAGCTTTATCCATACCGTAAGCCAAAGCTGCTGCTGTAGGCTCATTGATGATTCTTTCTACTTTAAGACCAGCAATTTCTCCTGCTTCTTTCGTAGCTTGTCTCTGAGCATCATTAAAGTAAGCAGGAACAGTAATTACCGCTCTTGTTACTTCTTGTCCAAGATAATCTTCTGCCGTTTTCTTCATTTTCTGAAGGATCATTGCAGAAATTTCCTGTGGCGTATATTCTCTGTCGTCGATTTTTACTTTTACTGTATCGTTTGGTCCGCTTACAACAGCGTAAGGCACTCTAGAAACTTCAGAAGCATCATCTTTGAAATGCGTTCCGATGAATCTTTTGATAGAGTATACAGTTTTTGTAGGGTTTGTTACAGCCTGTCTTTTTGCAGGATCTCCTACTTTTCTTTCACCATCTTCTATAAACGCTACGATAGAAGGCGTCGTTCTTTTTCCTTCTGCATTAGGGATAACTACAGCATCTTTACCTTCCATTACTGCAACGCAAGAGTTGGTTGTACCTAAGTCAATTCCGATTATTTTACTCATAATATTTAGATATTTTTTAATTTTAAATTTAATTATACTCTCACTTTCTCAATATCTGTACCATTAGAATTTTTGTGACAAATTGACACATGAAGGAATTATATGATTACAAGTGATGATAAAGACTGTCATATACCAGAAAGTTAACCAAAGATTAATCTCAGCTTTTGGTGTATAAATCTTAATAATTAGTATTTTTGATAAATTTTACTAAGATCTATGTCAGTACACTTTAATCCCAGAGATATTACCTGGTTGGCGTTTAATGAAAGAGTTTTGCAGGAGGCAATGGACGAAAATGTGCCGCTTCATCTCAGAATAAGATTTCTTGGTATTTTCTCCAATAATTTAGATGAATTTTTCAGAGTACGTGTTGCAGGTCTTAAGCGTGCGATGGATTTTAAGGAAAAAGTAATTGCGGAATCTTTTTATCAGCCACCTTCAAAAATTCTTCAGAGGATTAACGAAATTGTCATCACTCAACAGGCAGATTTTGACAAAACCTGGAAAAAGATTCAGGTTGAAATGGCAGAACAGAAAGTTTTTATCAAAACTTCAAAAAACCTGACTGCAAGACAGAAGGAATTTGTAAGACAGTATTTTGATGAGGTGGTAGAATCTAATGTGATTCCTATTCTTCTTCACGAAAATACACCGATGCCTTATTACCGTGACAAAAGTTTGTACTTGGGTGTGGCAATGAGAAAAAAAGACTGGCAATATCATAGCAACTACGCAATTATTGAAATTCCGTCACGTTTTGTAGGACGATTTGTGCTGTTGCCAACAGAAGATTTAGAAGAAAAAAATGTCATGCTTCTTGAAGACGTCATTACATTCAATCTTCCGCATATTTTTTCTTATTTTGGGTATGATGAATTTTCTGCCAATGCATTTAAAGTTACAAAAGATGCAGAAATGGATATCGATAATGACATCCGAACCAACTTTGCCGAAAAGATAGAAAAAGGTCTTAAAAACAGACGAAAAGGAAAACCTACCCGTTTTGTTTTTGATAAGGATATGGACAAAGCTTTGCTTGAATTGCTGATCCGAAAATTAAATTTAAGCAAAAAAGACAGCATTATTCCGGGTGGAAAGATTCATAATTTCAAACATTTTATGGATTTCCCTGATGTTTTTGAATATTACAAAAAACCCATTGAGCGAACTTCATTTACACATCCTGCCTTTGAACATGGCGAAAGAGTGACAGATGTCATTCTGAAACAAGATGTTTTACTGAGTTTCCCTTATCATACTTATACTCCTGTCATTGATCTTTTGCGTGAAGCCGCGATGGATCCTGATGTAAAATCGATCCAGATCACAGCCTATCGTTTGGCAAGCAGTTCAAAGATCATCAATGCATTGATCTATGCTGCAAGAAACGGAAAAGATGTAACGGTAATGCTCGAACTTCAGGCAAGATTTGATGAAGAATCTAACCTGATGTGGAAAGAAATGCTGGAGCCGGAAGGAATTACCGTTTTAATCGGACTTCCTGATAAAAAAGTTCATGCAAAGCTTTGCGTGATCAAAAAAAGAGTAAGTAATAAAACGCTACAGTACGGATTTATCAGCACCGGAAATTTCAATGAAAAAACGGCAAGAATATACGGAGATCATCTGATAATGACTTCAGACCGAGGTGTGATGGCAGATATCAATAAAGTTTTTACAGTACTAAAAAAGCCTAAAGAAGATTATTTGTCAGTATTGAAAACGTGCAAAAACCTTCTCGTTTGTCCACAATTTATGCGTGAAAAAATAGTGCATCATATTGACAAAGAAATTGAAGAGGCAAAAGCAGGAAGAAAGGCAGAAATGATCATCAAAGCCAATTCGGTGAGTGATCGTGGTCTTATCCTGAAAATGCACGAGGCAGCTGAAGCCGGCGTGGTAATCAGAGTAATTGTGAGAGGTATTTATTGCGCCATCAATCAGAAAGATTTTAAACAAAAAATAAAAGCCATCAGTATTGTTGATGAATATCTGGAGCACGCACGAGTTATGTATTTCTATAATAAAGGTTCGGAAGATATGTACATTTCTTCCGCCGACTGGATGAACAGAAACTTAGATTACAGAATAGAAGCTGCCGCAAAAATCACTGACAAAAATCTTAAAAGAGAACTGAGAGACATTCTCGACATTCAATTGAAAGATAATGTAAAAGCGAGAATTTTAGATAAAAAACTAAGCAACGAATACATCAGCAACGAAGAAAAAGAATGCCGTTCTCAGATCGAAACGTATAAATATCTTAAAGCAAAAACTACTGGAAAATAACTTTTGGAACTTTAAGGACATTAATTTTTTAAGGACAAATAAGCTTTAGATTTTTTAAGATTTACCTCGGTAAATCCATTAAGCAGAATGCTTAAATCAATGTATTGATCCTTAAAAAATCTTAATCCTTCAATGCTCTTAATGATTTAAAATTTTCAAGAATAAATATTAAATCAGCTCTGAAATTAACATAAAGAATTAATTTTTGTACATTCGATTCTTAAAAATAATATATTTTTAATTAAATTACTGAAATTCAACATAATATACAATCAAAGAACATGATCATTGCAGCGATAGATATAGGAAGTAATGCAGCCCGACTTTTAATCAACGAGGTAAAAATCCAGAACGGAAAGCCAGAATTTATTAAATTAAATCTTCTGAGAATCCCATTACGATTGGGGATGGATGTTTTCACCCTAGGAAAAATCGGCGAAGAAAGAGAAAAAATGGTCTTAGATTCGATGAAGATTTTCAGTGATCTGATGAAAGTTTATAAGGTCGAACAT
>Ga0302215_10000904_pt1 | contig 21511 bp, 6 predicted proteins | sample II_Fen_N3_1_FD_194580 | JGI IMG/M metagenome (GOLD analysis project Ga0302215, IMG submission 194580) | Peat permafrost microbial communities from Stordalen Mire near Abisko, Sweden - II_Fen_N3_1 | ecosystem: Environmental > Terrestrial > Soil > Wetlands > Permafrost | place: Sweden: Abisko... | reverse complement strand
TTCCTCCGAATGACTTGTTCTGAGATGGTGAAAAAGGCATTGTACGTTGACTCCACGTAACCTGATCATTGCTGTTTATTGCAAAATAGTCCATAAAACGAATGGTTGAAAACTTTGCTACTAAATTTTGTACCTGATCGGTAAAGAGAGTCCCGATGGGGTAAGAAATAGTGCCACCCAAAGTTGTGGGACGCATCATTCTTATATTTCTCACACCTCCATTTGTATTCGAAAAATACAATAAGGCTGCACTAATATTAGGATTTCCATGACTATCCAACCCATTATCAGGAATGATTATATCATAGGTTACTGTATTACCGTTTATAACTTTATTAGTAAATGAAGAAGCAGTCCAATAAAGCCCAACGGATATGGTCGAAGGATTGGTGCATTCGAAGGATAATTTGTAAGTTCCTTGTACCATAGCAATTCCGGCCCAGATAACGGTTTCGAAATCAGTCGTTGGCCAACCATTAGCATCTACGGCTACGTTTGCACCACCACCATTTGAGTTGGACACCCCAAAATGCCTGCAGGTCTTGATTATGTCGGCAAACATCCGGTCATTACTATAATCCTGCCAACTCCAACGGAGGTTTATACCAAACAAATTGGGTGAAGAAGTATAAGTATTGGCAATGGTAGTTACGTTGAATGAAGTACTTGTTGTAGCATTTCCACAATAATCTCTGGCAACAACCTGAAATGAATTGGTACCTGCAGGAGTTAAATCGGTAATATTCATGGTAGTGCCGGTTGTAAAACCTATTGAAACACCATCTTTTAACACTTCATAATCATAGACACCAACATTATCTGTAGCAGCTGTCCACGAAAATGTAAATGTTGTAGTTGAAATATTAGAGCTTGTTAAATTCGTTGGAGCAGTTGGCAACTGAATATCTGTTGGATTTGTAACCTCTAATGAATAGGCATCTCCATATCCGATATTTCCGGCTCCGGTAGGTACACTTAAACAGATAATTGCGGATGTGTTGGAAGCTCCTGTTGTAAAAGTCAACGAAACGCGCGTCCATGTTCGGTTTGTGGTCGTGTAAACTAAATCAGTTCCACCAAATGTTTTCACACCCATGCTAACACTTCCGGTATCTGTTTTAAGCTGGGCAATAAGTGTATAACTTGTATTTGGCTTCAGGTTTGTTACTGTTTGATTTATACTTCCCCCGTTGGCCACATAACAACTATAGAAACCGGTATACGGCTTTGTGGATTTAATGCTGCAGGTACCTGAAGTAGTCCATAAAGTTGTTCCATTTTCAAAACTTCCATTAAACAGGAGATTATATCTTGGATTTGCAGTCCAGGCAATTAATGGATTCTCAACGGCACCGATTGTTGGAACTGAAGGACTTCTGGGGCTACTGTTATAATCGGCTGTAATACCGGCAATTGGAGTTCCGGTTACACCTATTGAAGTTGGTTGAAAATCCGGTCCTGAGGTCCATGTTCCGGTTGTTGCATTAGCAAAAACCGGATCAACGTTAACTGAATTTGCATCCATACCTGTTGCGGTACGCCATGAAGCCATAGTGGTATAAGCTGTTGTGCCGTCGTTAGCCATTTTATTTGTTCCGGTTACCCAATAATCATTATAATTCATATCGAGAGTTCCTCCTGCAGTTGTTTTCACATAGAAAGCCGTATGTGTCCCCGTTGCAGTGGTATTCACACTGGTATTTACAAATAGATTATTCTTTATCGTACGGGTAGTGTTTGTAGTATTTAAACTGGAACAATATGAGCCGGCAGTTCCGCTGGTAGCAGTACCACTTATGCTAACAGTATTATAACACATCGTTAAGCTATAGGCTGCATTTGCCATGGCAGATACTTCCCATATTCCATTCACAGCTGCATTGCTGGATGTACTCAGATGAATAATATTGGTATTGATAACATGAGGTGCTTTTCCACCATAAGATATTCCATAGATTTTGGCACCGGTAGCAGTATTAGCTGTAGACAATCCATAAATCATATTATTGCTTACAGTATTAGCGTTTGTATTGCCATTTGCACTATTATAAATGCTAATGCCATCAACATATCCTGTGAAATTAGCGCACGTATTTGAAAGATTGTAAATGGTATTTCCGGTTGCAATTAAAGGTGTATAATTGCTATGATTTATTCCTGAGATGCAAGGCAGGTTACTGCTATTGGCAATGGCAGCACCGGTGGTCAAATCATGAATAATATTATTGGTTATTTTACCACCAACAGCTGCTATACCTGTTGTACTACCCACAATGGCATAGTTTCCAAATTTATCGGTAGTCAAATTTACAGACCTGTTGTTGATATTAGAAATAATGTTAGAGTCTACAAAACCATTCGCATCTGTTCCTGAATAATTGATACCAACGATTGTATTTGTGAAGTTTCCTGCATAACTTGCAGAATCACTCGACTGAATGTCAATACTATTAGCTATGCTTTCATTTCCGATAGTATTGTTCCGAATGGTAGTTATACCTGAAGATGCCACTTTTTGGATACCATTAAAAAAAATACCCGCATTATGTATATCGGTTTTACAAATGATTGAACTTATTATATTGTTATTTACATCAACCGTCCCGACACAATTGACTCCGATATTTATACCGTTAAAAACGCCATTATCACCTCGTGTACCCACATGTGCAAGCTGATAAACGATAGAACCGGTACCCGAAGTTGCACCAATTATATTTGAATGTACCGTCGCATTTCCTCCGTTCACCGAAATACCATTGAATGGCAGATATAAACCATTTGAATTCCAGGAATTGGTAAATGCTATATTAGAAATTACATTGTTTTCTATCAGATTGGTACCTCCCGGATTAAAATTACCGTAAATCCCATGTCCTTGTGCTCCATAATTATAAGCAGGAATTTTAGTAAGGGGCGATGTCCCTCCACAGTGGATAGCAGAACCTCCAAGATAATTTCCTGTAATGGTATAATTAGTACCCCCGGTAGTACTTTGGGAATTTAGAAATTCTGATCCGATTTTAATGAATGTAAAGTTACCGCTAGTAACACCTGTCAATGGAATCGTTTCGTAAAAACTGTTGTCGGAAATTGTCCAACCTGTGTTCTGTACAAGGCAGGTTCCCGAACCCGTCAAATTAATGTAACCTGTACCGGAAACAGGATTCAACAGATCCTTAAATTCATTCCCTAAAATCTGATTACCTGTATTCGGAAAGCCCGGTGTTCCACCTGCATAAATTGCATACGAAGGACGTGTAGCCAGAGCACCTGTAGAGTTGGAAATCAAATTATAGCTGATTATATTGTTGGAATTTCCGGTAGATACCGATCCTGAATTAAACAGAATCATCCCTAAATTAGTATTTACTGTCGAACCTAAAAGCTTACAAAAAGAGACCGTGTTATTTGAAGCATTGTTCGTAAACTGTAGAACTCCGGAAGCTGAATTTGCACTGGTATTTGAAATAGTCAAATCACGCGTATCTCCGTTGACCAGGTTGCCTGAACTGTTGTGTAACCGTCCGTCTATAAATACATTGGAAGCTCCCGATAATATTACATTGTATACTCCGGCGGAACTTGTAATTGTTTTTTCTGTTACGGTCGGATAGATATTTACGGTTGTGTAAGCATTTGTTGTAGCGGTTAATGCCGGGAATACAGCTCCGCTACCTGTAGGATCGCTAACGGTTACGGTTGGATTCGTATAACCATTTCCTCTGTTTGTAATGGTTATCGTGTTCATAGTAGTTGGAGCCACGGTAGTAGTTGCAATTGCCGTGGCATTTCCAAGAAGGCTTGTACTTGCTGTAAAAGCAGCTGTTGGCATAACCGTAAATCCGCTACCTCCATTTGTGACAACAACTGAAGCAACAGAGTTAGAAGCAAATGTAGGAGTTAAAATTGCTCCGGTACCACCATTCGTCGGAGTAATAACAATTGCAGGCGAAGTGTAACCGCTCCCTCCGGAAGTTAAAGTAACTGTATTCAATGAAGTTGCCGTTAATAAGGCAGTTGCGGTTGCACCCGTACCGCCACCTCCTGAAATGGCAACAGTAGGAGGAGTTGTATATCCTGCACCGGCTGTCGTTACAGTAATACCCGTAACAACACCACCCGTTAAATTAGCAGATGCAGTTGCAGCAGTAGTAAAACCACCACCTGTTAAAGTTACCGTTGGAGCTGTAGTATAACCAGAGCCACCGGCTGTTACTATATACGAAGCAACCGTTGTGGCAGTAAGTGTTACAGTTGCTGTTGCGCCTGAACCTGTTCCACCTGCATTATCAATAAAAGTAAGTGTTGGTGGGGTTTGAAAACCCGAACCCACAGCAGCCTTGGTTACTCCCGTAATAGTTACCGGAGTTGTCATTTTCGCAACAGCTGTTGCACCGGTTCCACCTGTTCCGGAAATAATTACTGCCGGCACACTGGTATAGATACCACCATTCACTACATTTACGTTTGTAAGAGAAGTTGATGTCAATGTAAAAGAACCGGAAGCACCTGTACCACCACCTCCAAAAAGCAGTAACGGATTTGTGTATCCTGCGCCCTTGTTTGTGGCTGTGATTGCACCTGTGGTGCTAATGTTTCGACCTCCGTTCAACGTTGCTGCAGCTGACTCTAAGGTATTGTCAATGATTTGTAAAGTTATCACACCGGTATAAACACCACCAGTATTGGCATTAATTGCATCAAAGACTGACTTAATTGTTGCAAAGTCAGCACCTACGGATCCAACAGTCTTTGTAATATCGGCATAAGCCGATGAAGTAAACCATGTAATAAATAATGTAAGCATGAGAAAATGTGTACGGGATGTCTTCATAAAAATCAAATTTAAAGGTTATTTTTGATAAAATCAGTTCTATTCCTCTGACTGAAAACAGTTTGATAAGCTAATATTTTTAACTTAATTATTTCATGAAAGAGTTTAAAAATAAGAATTTACAAAGATGCAACCAATTTTGATTTTAAAAATCATACTATTTTGACCAATGATGATACTTTTTCGACATGAGATGCAATTTTAGCTTAAATATCAGGATACTATTAGTACACTGATGTTCACGAATCTGCGAGTCAGGATCTAATGTTTTATTTTTTATGGTTCATCAGCTTACAGATTTCTTGCCTTCGAACAAAATATTTATCAACCAACTTTTATAATCCTATCCTTTAAATTTTCACCAATCACTTTAAATGTCCCTTTTTTTTGCGATACTGCATTTGAACTCCTTCCATCAGGATCAATAATTTTAAAGGACCGTTATGTCAGTAAACAGAAAAATATATGATTATCCGCAAAATGTCCTAAAAGAAATTCATTTTATCAAATCCGAAGGATTTAAATGTGAATAGCCATATATGCAATATATGGAAAAAATGAAATTGAAGGGGACCGAACTCTGATAGGGGTTAAATAGAAACTAACAAGCCATTTAAGAATTAAAAGAATTATTGAAAGTGAATGACATTTAAAATAATAAATGTATTTGATTTACTTATTCAACCACTTCGTGGTTGGTATGTCTTGCAAAATTCATCTAACATGCATTTTATACATGGCTATTGATATTCAATTCCTTTGGAATTATTAAACTAATATATAAAAGTCGATTCTTTAAAGTTTTAGGAACTTTTGCGGATAATCATAAAGAGATGTTTTGAAAATCTTTTCCACCAACTGATCCACACTGATCCAAATGCTTGTCCTCGGATCTGATTACCTCGCCCCGTAATAATACAGTCCCGTTTCTTCGACCAGTTCCTTGGTATTGGATTTATACAGGGTACTTCAGGAACCTGTAATTAGCCGTTCATCTATAAAGACTTCGCCAAACGGAATAGATTTCAAAAGTTGAACAACATCACCACTCCGGTTAGTAATAAGACTCAAACTGCCCAGGTGGTCACTGTGGATATAATACTTTTGAGGAGTAGCTATCTTCACTTTAGTCGAAGGTATCATAACCAAACTACCTTGTGGGTTTATTATAACACCAACTCTGATACATTACTTCAATTATGGAAGAGATAAAGAGAAGAGATCCCCATTTACCATCTCATTTTTATTTTAAATATTTTATTTTTTAGTACAGGTTTCATTCACTGTACCTGATACTGAACCATCCATTGAAAATCCCAGAATTGAAATACTCCATGTGCCTGAATAAACATCTTTGATGGTTATTGAATTTGTTGAAAGAGTTCCTGTTTGAGTAATTGTTTGTTTCATTACATATCCTGAATACATATCAGTTGAGGATTTCGACTGGAAAGTCAGCTTGGTACCATCCACAGTTGCAGTCTGACCACCGATATTCAATTGATTTGTACCAACTTTAGTAACTGCATAGGTTGTATCCAATGCCACTGTCAGAGATTGAGCGACATCAGTCCCGTACATCATATTAATAGCCCCGGTCCTTTTCACGCTATATGTACCCACATAACTATCTCTCACATCAACATTCCCGTTGCTACTATTACTACTACAACTCATCAACACTAATGTTATTACAATAAATCCAAAAACTTTTTTCATAAAAAATTCAATCTTATTTTTTTGCCTACTCTATAGCTTTTCGACAACCGCTCCCTACTCTGTTTTGGATTTTCGGGCTATTCCATTTTTTCAAAAAGACTTTAACCTTACACGAGGGTTGGGATAACATATCACAACAACCAGCACCACCTTTTGCTCATTTAATGAAGTACACATCCGGAATGACAGGAGTATATCTGGCTGTAATCTTTGCCATTTGCTTTCGTAACTGTCAGCGGACTTGAAGTAAATATATCCGAAATACCCAACTTACTAACTATTCTTTGTGATCCGATATAAATATGCTTGCTGCAATATCCACCGTTATTCACCACCAGGTAAGGGCTGATATAGACCGTAAAGTTATGCGTTTCCGTTCGTGCACCGCTCAGTAACCCGTTAACAGAAACACCTTCACTGCCACCACTTTCTTTTACCTTTCTTTCGCCGGCTGCATCATAAAAGTAATTGCTTACAAAACCATTATCACTTAAGGCATGCAACCGATTTTCTTCATCCCAGAGTAACTTACGACTGTTGATTGTCTTATGTTTACCATCGGTTGTTTTTGTTCCGGTATTTACATATACCAGATTGCCATTGGCATCATAGCCATAATTCTGGGTTTTCATTACCGGCGAAATTACTGCTGTACTTTCCGTCCGGTAGCTTGAGTCTGCAATATTACTAATTTGTTGCGAGTTATTAACACACAATGCTTTTAAATCACCATTTAATTTTCCTGCTATTCTCCTACTTTCCTCCTGCCTTTGTCAACCCTTCGGCATGAGATAATACATAGACAATACATATTCAATACATACTAAACACATAATAAAGACGTATTTATTTAGATATGTATTATGTATCTGTTTTCTTTATTTTTCTAAATTATTTTATTTCATATCAATCAGTTCGAAACCAGTTCAAAGGCAGGAGGAAAGCAAGAGCAAGCAGGAGGTTGGTAATGATTGATGTCCGGATAACGTTTTCCTTTTTTTCCTTATTTTTTACATATTCCTTTTAAAATAAATTCCTTAATTAAACTGCTCAATGAGTTTTTTAATTATTATTTAAGTTTCAAAACGAGTCATTATTTCTTTCCATGCGTAATTCCAATCCAATCGTCAGTTCGAAAAGGTGATGCAGGTAAATCAGCTCCATTATATAAATTACAAACAGGATTTTTAGCCCAGGCATATCTCACTGAAACCGGATTAATTAGATCTTTGCAAGAAACAATCACTTCAGATCCTACAATACCGGCATCGGCCCAATGAAAAGTGTGATCAAGTCCGGCAATGGCAAATCCGGTCAACTGTTCTCCATTTCGTGATTTCAAACCTCCTTCAGTATGCGTAAATTTGATACGAATTGTATTTCCTTCAATCGTATATGATTCATAAACAGGTCCCGAGAAAGGTATTTTTTCACTGTAAGTCTTTGCACTTGCAATCAAAGATAATCGCCGTCCCACTTCCTGTTTGTTTTTTGGGTGAATATCATTTGCTTCGCCTATATCAATAGCTACTGCCATTCCGGTGTTTTCCAGGTGCAAAGTTTGTAATTGGGCTTCTCGTAATTCTGCCCAATCGGCTTCTGCAGGTAGTTTAAGCTGTGCGGTATAATTAGCCAATTGAACGAAATAAAATGGGAAATTGTCATTCCATTGTTTACGCCAGTCTTTAATCATTAATGGAAATAATTCACGATATTGATAAGCTTTAGGAGCGTTCGTTTCGCCCTGATACCAGATTGCACCTTTTATTTTAAATTGAATTATTGGATGAATCATAGCGTTAAATAGTACCGACGGCCTGTTTGCTCCGTTTAACATTTTTGGTTGGGATAACTCACTTGTTTTAAAACCGATATTATACAACCAATCGCCTGCAAGAGAAATTGATTTTTCCGGGGATAGAATTAATTTTATTGAATTTGGATTTCCATAAATTCCACCTCCGCCAAAAGAATCGAACACCCTAACAGTAATTACGGTTTTACCTGATTTGACTAAGTGTGCCGGAATAGTATAATTCCGTACCATATCATACCCTTCGGTTTTGCCCACTTCTACACCATTGAAGTAGGTAATATCATCATCGTCAATCACATCAAGTGCTAATTTTAAATTCTTATTTTGCCACTCTTCCGGTATGTCAATAGTTTTTCGCAACCATATGACTCCATCGAAAGTAGAAAATCCCTGATTATCCCAATTATCGGGAATTTTCATTGTTTTCCAATCTTTATCATTTAAATTTTTATCAGCCCAAAGTGCTTTCCCATTTAAAAACCCGAAATCCGATTTTTCAACTGTATGGTTCCACACAATCATATCTTGATTGTATTTCTTAAGCTGTTCGTCAATTGGGGTGAAATTTTTTTTATCAATTTCTGCATTACAATAATCCGGCATTGTTTGAAGCGAAGAAGCACTTGTCCATGCTTCTGCCGGAGTTCCTCCCCATGATGTTTCGATAAGTCCAATAGGAACATTCATTCTTTTGTATAAATCCCGGCCGAAAAAGTAACCAACAGCCGAAAAATCCACTATTGTTTGCGGGGAACATGGTAACCAGCCATCATTTTTTATGTCTGTATCTTCCAACGGTTTAGTATTATTACTTTTATTGATATGATACAACCGGATGTCCGGATAATTAGCCGCTGATACTTCCTGCTCGTTGTTTAAAACCTTTAATTTGCCGGAAACCGGAAATTCCATATTTGATTGTCCTGAACATACCCAAACTTCACCAATCATTACATTTGTCAGAACTATTTTTGTACCATCTGAAATTTCAACTGAATATGGTCCACCATAAACCGGTGTAGTGACTGTAGTTTTCCATTTTCCATCGGGAGCAACAAGCAATTGATAAGTCTTATTATTCCAAGAAGTGGTGATTTTTAATGTTTTTTTTGGAGTTGCGTCGCCCCAAAACTGAACATCCGATTGCTGCTGTAACACCATATTATTCGTAAAAATAGCAGGTAGTTTTACTTTTGCAAAAGTGTTTTGGGGCGTAAATACTATCATAAAAACCGATAGTAATAAACCAAGTTTTTTCATGTAACTGTAAATTTTTGTATTAATATTGAATTATTTTCTGTAGACAGAACTAAACTTGTTATACATAGCAACTAAAAGACTTTATAATCTATTTTTATTTACAGATGCATAGTTTTCCTGACCAGGAACTTGAACCGTTTAAAACATTTACAATATAAACTCCATTCGTAAGATTTTGTGTATTAATCTGGCAGACACCCTGATGGGAAGTCACTTGGCTTTTTAAAATAATTTTACCTGTAATTTCACATATTATCACAGTAGCAGATTCATTCTTATTCGCCAAATTTATATTCACAAAATCAGTTGCCGGATTAGGATAAAATTTTATTTCATTTTTATCAACAGAATTGCTTATTGAGGTAATTACTCCTTTCTGACCTGCTCCCGGGTTTATCGTAACTGTAGCAAACTCTGTTTCGCCGGTCGATGTTTTAAACATTACTGTATGTAATCCGGGCTGAAGATTTGACATGGTATAACTTGGCAACGTACCCGATACTGTTTCTGTTCCGATTAAAACGCCATCAACCACTATTCTTAACGGGCCTGAATTTGTGTTCAGTTTAGCACTTACATTGTATGTTCCTGCCGTTGTAATACGGAACATAAAGATGGAATATGAATTCTGTTTTACATGGAGTGCCGAGCCGTTAAAATACGAGTAGGTACCCAATGCAAAATTTGATTCGCAATTATTTCCTAACAGAATACATGGTGGCACACTACAAATGGTTGGAGCTACTTTATTAACCGTGTTCAGTTGGTCAATGCCCTGTAATTTTGGTGTATTCAAATTAAAAATATCATTGGTGAACGACCATGCATATTCATTTATGAATCCTGTTGAACAATAATAAACCAATAAGTCTCCATCTGTGGCACTCCAGGCATTATCAAAAAGATTCACCATGCTGGCTTTCATTCTCGGATCATTGTAGGCTTGTGCTTTTACTGAATCCACATGCGCTGATGCCGGATTATTGGCAGGATCCATCGATGGTCCACCTTCATAACATACCCGTTTCAATCCAAATGCATGAGCAACTGCAGATTCCTTGCGCATATTACTCGTAAACGTACTTGATTTCATGGAAGAGGAGTTCCAGAAATTATCCAGGGTCAATGTAAGGTCATTGTTATTAGGACCATAATAGCCCGAACCACCCGTGCCATACAGATAATAATTTATAGGGTGCGGAGTTGAACACCATGCTGAAGCAGTAGAATAAATCTGATCGATAAAAAGAAGTGCACTCGTTGAGCAGGTCCCCTGTTGACCTTGTAAGACGGGTCTTACAGTTGTCATCATGGCTGCATCTCCCCAAACCGAGCGGAAAGTATTGCTGATTTCTACGATTTTCTTCCCGACCCGGCGTCCGGCCCATCCCCAACCATTATTGGTGACTCCATCAAAATTCAGCGGAGAATTGCCTGCCGTAACTTCAGCCATGGCCAGGTTGTAATTGTCATTCCCTTGTTTAAAAGCTGAAGCAGTATTCCAGATCTCATTGCTGTATTCCACATAAAGATGCAACCCCGGATTAAGCGGTGGAAAAACAGGATGAACCTGTACTCCGGAATAAGGATTGACTCCATCACTTCCATACCTGGTTAATTTAGCCAGATTAACAATGAATGTGCTGTCAACTTTCAAAGGAATATTCAACCACATATCTTTGCCTTTGGCATTGCAAAGCATGATGGCATATTCATAGCTTCCTCCGAATGACTTGTTCTGAGATGGTGAAAAAGGCATTGTACGTTGACTCCACGTAACCTGATCGTTGCTGTTTGTCGCAAAATAATCCATAAAACGAATGGTTGAAAACTTTGCTACTAAATTTTGAATTTGATCGGTAAACAATGTTTCTGCCGGGTATGAAACAGAGCTTCCAAGAGTTAGCGGACGCATCATTTTTATATTTCTAACACCTCCGTTTGTATTGTAGAAATACATTAATGCACCTGTTAAATTAGGCATTCCATGACTGTCCAATCCATTTTCAGGTATGGCTACATCGCAGGTTAGTGTATTATCTTTAATAGTTTTGTTCGTGATTAAAGAACCGGTCCATGAGAATCCAAAATTTATAGTTGAAGGATTGTTGCATTCAAACGATAGTTTATATGTTCCATGCATATTAGCTATCCCATGCCAAATAACCGTTTCGAAATCAGTTGTTGGCCATCCATTAGCATCTACGGCTACATTAACACCACCACCATTTCCACCCGTCACTGCAAAATGCCTGCAGGTCTTGATTACATCTGCAAACATTCTGTCTTCGCTATAGTCCTGCCAACTCCAACGAAGGTTTATACCAAACAAATTGGGTGAAGAAGTATAAGTATTGGCATTGGTAGTTACATTGAAAGAAGTACTTGTTGTAGCATCTCCACAATAATCTCTGGCAACAACCTGAAATGAATTGGTACCGGCAGGAGTTAAATCACTAATATTCATGAAAATGCCGGTTGTAAAACCTATTGATACACCATCTTTTAACACTTCATAATCATAGACACCTACATTATCAGTAGCTGCAGTCCACGAAAGTGTAAATGTTGTAGTTGTAATATTAGAGCTTGTTAAATTCGTTGGAGCAGTTGGCAACTGAATATCTGTTGGATTTGTAACCTCCAATGAATAGGCATCTCCATACCCTATATTTCCGGCTCCTGCAGGTGCAATTAAACAGATAATTGCGGTAGTATTGGAAGCTCCGGTTGTGAAAATCAACGATGAGCGCGTCCAGGTTCGGTTTGTGGTAGTGAAAATTAAATCAGTTCCACCAAATGTTTTAACACCCATGCTAACACTTCCGGTATCTGTTTTAAGCTGAGCAATAAGTGTATAACTTGTATTTGGCTTCAGGTTTGTTACTGTTTGATTTATACTTCCACCATTGGCCACATAACAACTATAGAAGCCGGCATACGTCTTTGTGGATTTAATGCTGCAGGTACCTGAAGTAGTCCATGAGGTTGTTCCATTTTCAAAGCTACCGTTAAATGTAAGATTATAAGCCGGATTTGTAGTGACGTTCAATACATCACTAGTTGCTTTGATATTTCCTGAACCATCTTTCGAAACAACAGTCATAGCATAAATTGTTGAAGCAGGCAAACCTGAAAGATTGAAAGAAGTAGCAGTTGTATTTCCAACTAAGACTCCATCTTTATAAATATCATAGCTGGTTACTCCTGCATTGTCAGGACTTGGAGTCCATGATAATGTAAATGTGGTTTGAGTGAGTGCCGAATAGTTTAAGTTAATCGGTTTGTATGGAATACACGGAGTAGTAACATCTAAAACTGAACTTGGAGTTGATCTATTCCTGTTAGCATCTTTAGCAACAACATATAAAGTATACGCATTCATTGGAATTAAGCCTGTGATATTATATGAGTTATCAGTTGTAGAGCCATATAAACTTCCATTCAAATAGACATCATAACCAGTTACAACATTATCTGTTGAAGCTGTCCAAAGCAAAGTAAAACTGTTTGAAATTAAATTTGAGGTTGTCAGAGCTGTTGGAATTTGAATAGCTGCAGTATTAGTGACTAAAGCTGAACTTCCGGCAGATAAATTACCTGCAGCATCTTTTGATCTGACAGTTATTGTGTAAGCTGTTGAAGGTGTTAAACCTGATATACTTAACGATGTTGATGCAGTTGAGCCATAATAAGCTCCATTCAAATATACATAGTAACCGGATACAATTTTATTATCGGTTGATGCTGTCCAGGAAATTGTAAAACTGTTTGTATTTATATATGAAGCTATCAGGTTGGTTGGAACTGTTGGTGGCTGATTGTCGGGAGCAACCATGGTTAATATAAAATTATCTGCATATCCGGCACCATACGTTGGTCCATACATAAATATTCTGGCTGAAGTGTTTGTTGCTCCGGTTGTAAATGTGATATCTCCTGTTGAAACCCATATCTTACTTTTCGTATAACGAAAAATTGATGATATTCCATTATAATTTTTTGCTCCAACTGAAACCGAATCAACTTCACTTTTGAACATAGCAGTTAAAATATAAGTTGTATTCGGACTTAAGCCGGAAACAACCTGGTCTATACTCTGGGTTGAGCCAACATAACCACATTTTTTACCTTCATATGGATTAGTAGTTGAAATAATTCCTGTTCCATAGGTGCTCCATGATGTTGAACCATTCTCAAATCCGGAGTTTAACACCAAATTGCTTTGGGAGAATACAACATTGCTAAAAAGAGTAATGACAATGTAACCAAAAATTAGACTTAGAATTTTCATAATAGCTTATTAAATTAAAGGTAACAAATTAAAGAACTCCAAATATTATCATATGATAGTCATTGGAGTTCTTAGTAAAAAATTTAACCGGTTTTATTGTTTTACAAATTTAAGCATTTTAGGTCCTGTACCCACATCAAGTTTAATCAGGTAAACGCCCTGTTTGAGTGTGCTTACATCCAGTTTTATTTCTCTGCCCTTAATTGATTCGGTATGTATAACAGCTCCGTTCAAGTTCACGATTGACACCTGACCCAATAAGTCAGAAACAGGTAGTAATACGTTTAAATAATCTGTAGCCGGAACAGGAAACAATTGAATATCTGATGCTTTTAAATCCTGAATTCCGGAAATATCAACCCCTCCTTGTTTGTTAATGAATACACTTACTGTGTCTGAAACACCCGAACCATCTTGCATATAAGCAATCACCCTGATATAACCGTTTCCAGTAATTGCACCTGTAGCATACAGAATAGTTGAGGTTGTTCCATCTACTGTAAAAGCACCGATAGTTGCATTATCCAGCAGTTTCCAGGTTGGAGTTGTCAAAAATGCATCTGTTGGAAGAACTGTTGCAGACAAAACCAAATGACCCCTGTTGGCAGTTATAGCAAAAACGTTATTCGGAGCAGTAATTGTTACTGATTGCGCCTGCTTAATTGGATTATAAACTTCAGGTGCATTGTAGTGCTGATTTATTCCATCAAAACGTACAATGGTCAAACCAAATTTCGGAACAGTGACCAAAATACTATCTTTGAAATTAGTCAGATTTTGTTCATTTACAATCACATCCTGAGATGTAAAGGAAGAACCGTTAAGAGTAATAATTTTACATGTAGCGCCATTACCAACATTATCAGGAATATCTAACTGAACCATATAATCATGTTCAAAATCACGACTAAACAGAGCTACCGAGTAACTTGTAGAATCAGTAAAGGCTTTGCAACCTACCGGATCAAGGGTCAATGCGGTTCCCGAGGCATCATATATTTTGGTTGCACTGGTGAAACTGGATTCAAGGATAGTACCGGTACAATAATTATTTATGTATTTACCCACATAAAATAATGGCAACTTTTTCCATGAGATTTGATCGTCAATCATCCGCCATTCACCTTGATCCATATTAAAGATACAAGCATTCGGCACATCATATAAAGCTATGGAAGTATAATAATCAGCAAAAGTTATAGCCTGACCAAGACGACCGGTATATGATGCGTTAGTCATATTTCCTTCATACATGTAAATAGGCAGTATTCGGTTACAAACTGACAACATTTCCTTCATATCTGCTGTCAATCCGTTAAATGCTGATTGCAAACCTGCAATACTATTTTTATGGTAATTCAATTGCGAGGTAGCCAACGGAATGCTTGGATCAATTGTTAATCCCGCTCCAAAATAACCGCTTTCCGATAAGTATTCCAGTTCTTTGTTCTCACCCGTTAGCATGGATCGATGTAAACCGTAATTGTTACCCGGAGATCGACCGCTATATGACAATCTTGTTTTATCAAAGTTATAAAAAGGTTGAGCTTTCATTAAATTAGCTGCCGAACGACACCAGGCTCCATAGGTAGCATAGTTTGAACCGATCTCGGCATTATGGGCAGCTGCTCCCCACACTTCATTACCCATTTCAATCAAAATACCTTTACTTTTTGAGAACAAATCTCCATATCCTTCTGAAGTACGAATGATACCTCCTTTTGTCGTTGCATCACCTTCCAGGTATTCAATAAATGTTTTGAAGGTGTTTTGATCCTTCATAAAATCGGTCTTGTTTTGAACACCAGTGGTATAAAATGCTTTACAATTCAGCTCATTGCACATTTCCAACCAATCGGCAAATGAAAGCGTGTTCTCGCTACCCTTGCCCGAAGAGTATTGGAAATTCTGGACATTGGCCGGAAGGGCACCCCAGCGAACACATGCAGGTTTGAACTCTTTCAATAGAGCCATGGCTTTTGTATTAAACTGCGAACCTGCTGTATAGCAACTTTTATCTAAAAACTGAATATTGTCCAGGAAAATGTCACCCGGAGATGAAGCCACAAAGTCCAGATACCATGATGCCTCACCACCTGAATAAGCCGTGGTCATATCCAACTCGTACATTTGCCAGCTATCAGTTGGAGTAACTGTTTGAGCTGTAAATGTTTCCGCTCCGCCAAAGGCACCATTCACTTTTACTTGCACTGTTCCGGTAAAACCTGCTCCACGCTTCATTGCAAAACGGAGTAGATAGGTATTTTGCTTGTCAAAAACGGAATTGATATTACAACGTAAGTAACCCCCTCCAACACATGAAATCTGCGCACTGTATTTCCCATCATATGGACTTACACTCGAACGTTTAAAGGATGCACCGTTTACGGACTTGCCGAAGTACCCAATATTATTTGTCGTATCCATTTGGGCACTTTCAAAGCCACCATAGGAAACCAGATTATTACCCATCATTCCATTGCGGTAGAACCCGACATCAACTCCAAGTCCGTTATATTTACACAAAGGATTCAATTTAACACTTAACCTGCCTTTATAAACATTATCACGTGTTTCATTTGGATCAAATGCAACCGTACTAACAGTATATGGGGCACTTTTGGCAGATTCGTTGTAAACGGCATCTACAGCACTTACTGTAAATGTATAAATCGTCGACTGTGTCAGATTGCCTACCAAGAATGTAGTGTCTGTGCAGAATTGTGCAACCATAACATTATTTTGATACACATTGTATCCACGAGTTTGTGTCTGACCATCTTTTACCGAATTCCAACGGAGTTTTACGGCTAAACCGGTCACAAAATCGGATGTAAGATGAGTGGGTACCGGTGGAGCAATTACATCTGCACCATAGGTAGTAGCATTAATCACCCTGGTTGGAAGGGAAGAATTAGATGAATAATCAACAGCAGCTACATGGCATGAATAAGTTGAACTTTGTGCCAGATTTTTAATCTGATACTGTGTACCTGTAATCAATGTATCATTTACAATTTTTCCATCCACATAGATATTATAACCTTTAATTCCACGTACATCATTATCCGTAGAAGCATCCCAACTCAAAGTTATATCTTTATTACCTAAGTTGGATACTTTGTAATTGGACGGAGTACTCGGTTTAATAATATCAAAATCAGGAGCTAAATTGTTATTTGAAATAAAACCTAACGGAACGGAATTCGAAGTCCATTTAATCCAGAATGGGAAAGTACTAACAATTTGACTTGCATAAGCTTCAAAATAATACACTTTCCCTGCTTGCATATAAATGGAACTTGACACCCAGGTTGAACCTGTACCGGAAACCATCGTAGTTAACTTACCCGGATCAGTGGAAACGCCATCATCCAAATTCATATATAAATAGAATCCCTCGTTTGAAAATCCTTCAAGAACATAATAATCACTAACTGTTGGAACTATATATCCCCACATTTTTGCCCAATAAAAATTACGCCCCGAATTTTCTACCGGATTGTTTGTGGTACATATTTTTACATATGAATTAACTGTTGGTATGGTTGATTGAGTGGGCCTAGGACTATAAGATGGTGTATCATATTGTTGAAAATTAGCACAAGGATTAACAAAACTAGACACATTCACGGTTTGCACACTGACCAGTGAATCAACTCCCCCATTTGCAATACCTCCATCGTCCTTTAACCTGATATTGAGTCCGACAGAACCTAAAAGAGATTTATCTTTTACATAAACCAACGCTACTTTATCGGGGCTGTGATAAATCACAGAATCTATTTTTAAAATGGTGGTATCTTTAGATGTAATACTCAACGTTAGATGTTGTGTTTTAGCAAAGTCACCATCTGTTACATTGGGTAAAACAAGAACCTGCTGACCACGACCTGCATAGATACTGCCCACCAAAGTACCAAATGTTGGTGCATAATTCAGGTTAGGGTCCTGACCTACTGTAGTTACAACTAAAGCATCACTTGTTACCGAAAGATTTCCGGTGGCATCTTTGGCTATCACAGTCATTGAGTAGTCAGTTCCAAGAGTTAAGCCTGAAATATTCAGCGCTGTAGAAGTTGTTGTTCCATAAAAAACCCCGTTTTTATAAATACTATAACTTGTTACTGCGTAATTATCGGTTGATGGACTCCACGATAGTGTGAAACTTGTTTGTTTAATATTTGAGGCCGTTAGATTTAACGGAGCAGTGGGTGCCTGCGTATCATTAGGAACCATAGTCAGCGAAAAATTATCAGCAAATCCGGCACAATTTGCCGGTGCAGTCATAAATATTCTGGCTGATGTGCTTGTAGGGCCGGTTATAAAAATAATTGATCCAGTGGATACCCATGTTTTACTTTTTGTATAATTTGCAACTGATGCAGTTCCATTATAATTTTTTGCACCTACTAAAACAGAGTCAATATCACCCTTGAACATTGCGGTTAAAAGGTAGGTGGTATTTTTAGTCAATCCGGTAACAACCTGATCAATAGTTTGTGAAGACCCAACATATCCACATTTAGAACCTTCATACGGACTTATAGTTGAAATAACCCCTGTTCCGTAGGTTGTCCATGACGTTGATCCATTTTCAAATCCCGGATTTAACACCAGATTTGTTTGACCAAACACATTTGTAACAAAGAATAACAGTAAAAGTATACTGTAAACTTTCAAATTTTGAACCGGAATAATGTGCTTCCTTAACTTGTCCAAACTTGCAATTGTTTTTTTCATTTTGAGTGATTTTATATAAAGGATTATTAGACTAGATGGATATAAAAAAATAAGTTTTTTAACTTTTAAAATAATGTCGTTCATTCTGAAATTTGAAATAGATTCATATTTCAGAATACAAAGATGCAAACATTTCCACTTAAAAACTCATATTTTTTTGACCAAAGATGATACTTTTATTACGAAGGTTGCGGCTTTACGTTAAACAAAAAACAATATTGTGATTTTCACAAAAGCGATAGTCTCTAATATCAAAAAAAAAGTCCGGATATTGAAATTTCAACTAAACTAAAAATTCATTTACTTATATTAAATAGTTAACAAATTTGCTATTCTTAATTCCTTTAAGTAAGCTTAATGGTAGTTGAGTTTAATAAACATTTTAAAGTTTTAGTAAGTAATTGGAACAATATAATTTCTTGTTTTATTTCTTCTTAAAATGGGGCCTCTCTCCCTGCCCTCTTACGAGGAAAGGGAGATTGAGCCAGAGGTCGAAGAAATTTTATTTAAAATAACAGGACACTATTTATTTCCTATTAATTTTGTTCTCACTATTTAGATAATTTTTACGTACAAACAGAGATAAAAATCTGACATGGGAATCTATCTGTTTTTGGCTTCTGTTTTGAAAGTTACAATTACCCTAAATTGCTCTTAAATGGATCTTTATTAAAATACTCTCTTGGAATGAATGCGATTTCATTCGGACCGTTTGGTGGGTTTGATTCCAGCACCAACGATATTTCGTTGTCTAGTTCAATGCTCACCATCTCTGGAGTGCAATATAAAGATTTCACTTTATAATTGGAGTTCATTGGTATATTATTGGTATTATTCATATTGATTAAATTAGTATTAATTAATTATTAGCTTCTTAGTTATTGTTTTACCATTCGCCGTTACACTAACCAAATAGACTCCAGAATTATAATTGTTACTTAACACGGTCTTCGAACTTGAAAGAGATTTAATTTCCAACTTCTGGCCAAATGAATTGTAAACAGAAACAGTAGCTTGCCCTATAATTGAGACTGAACTATTGACTTCAATTTGTCTGTTTTTATTCTTATAAACCCATATCGCATTCTCATCCATTTTGTCTTTAATAGTGGTTACGGTAGAATTTGATCTGAAAATAATACTAAATCTGTCGGTTGTTGTAACTGAATCCGATGTAAAATGATATATTGATCCGTTTGTTATAATTTGCTCAACTCCCAGCATATTATCTTTCAATATTATATCTGTATCAGCACCAAAATTCGCAATTTGAGTTGCTTTTATTCCAAAAGTATTCCGTTGTCCAGTTCTGAAACCTAATGACACTTCAGCAGGCGGAAGAATGGAATTAAGCCCATTAATTGCCAATTCATCTTTTCCGATTTTAGTGTAAATTTCAGGAACAACCGGATTAGAATTGCTCATTTTATGTGAATCATAACTATCCGAATCATTTAAAGCTAATGGATTGAATAGAATAATAGCTTCATCACTATTTATCCCATTTGAAACCTGCAAACGCAACAATTTTTGGTCATTATTATTTATCGATCTAACTTTCAATAAATTAGTTGAAAAATCGGAATGACTACGCATTGTATTGTCAAAAGCTAATTTTCCGGAGGTATTACCAACTACTTGAACCCAAAATGCCTGCATGGGTGGAATTAGCGAATCTACCGGGGCAATTCCATTATTATTTGTTCCAATTTTAGAATCGGCATTATAAGTATCAAAAACATAAGCAGTATTGCCCGTGTTTTTTGCCCGATACCACATGGTTGGGCTTACATTTGTCTTTGTTACCGACTGCCAGTTTATGTACGATGGATAGGGATTTCCTACAAGATTAAAACCTGCTTTAGCTCCCGGGTTCCTGGTTAGATTTATGAATTGAGCTCCTGTATTCAATATCCCGCTAAATGTAACAACTCCCGTTCCTTTTGTTGCACCGGAGATATAACCTACCATCGGATTTAATTGCGTACCATTGCTTGGTGAAACCCATGTTTCACTTGGTTCATCCCAATTGTAAATAGTGGTTGCTGTACTCAATGCATTTGTAGTTGCAGTATTTATTGGGCTTGACACATACCAGTTACGACCTGAAGTCAGGTATTGTTGTACATTGGCTGTTGTTATTGCTGAAGTACCTTTATCAACATAAGTTCCGGTACCTGTTGCATCGCTATGCAAATTAAGTACACCGGCTGATAATGTTTGTCCGCTATTATTTGTAAGTTCCCCCCCACTTTCAACGGTAATGTTATTAAGTTGTGTCGATTGATTAATAGTCAATATGCCTCCCTTAACAACATTCACACTATTTCCTGATGCTAAAGTCAATGATGAAACATTTACAGGAGTAGAAATAAAATAACTCGATTCCCAGGCGCCCAAATGTGGAGAAGTGGCATTTCTGCTATTTCCTCCAAAATCAGTTGTAATGGCTGTAACAGGCGTGCCATTCAAACCAGAAGCACTTGCTGAAAAATTGATTGCAGTTGTACCACTTACATTGGCAAAGACAGGATCAACATTAACTGAATTTGCATCCTTATTCGTTGCAGTACGCCAAGCAGCCATAGCAATATAATCAGATGTTCCATTATTTGCCATAATACTTTTTGCACCACTTCCGGTAGAATAGTAATCATTGTAATCCATATCAAGCGTACCTCCTGCCGAAGTTTTTACGTAGAATGCTGTGTGCGTTCCGGTTGCAGCAACTGTGTTCACACTGGTATTTACAAATAGATTATTTTTAATGGTGCGGGTAGTATTTGTTGTGTTTAAACTGGAACAATATGAGCCTGCAGTTCCGGTTGTGGCTGTACCGTTC
>Ga0302215_10000902_pt1 | contig 21552 bp, 18 predicted proteins | sample II_Fen_N3_1_FD_194580 | JGI IMG/M metagenome (GOLD analysis project Ga0302215, IMG submission 194580) | Peat permafrost microbial communities from Stordalen Mire near Abisko, Sweden - II_Fen_N3_1 | ecosystem: Environmental > Terrestrial > Soil > Wetlands > Permafrost | place: Sweden: Abisko... | reverse complement strand
CACTCTTGCGATAATTTCTCTCGATTGGTTTCTGTAGAAACTTTCAGGTTTGTTGACATCCTGTGCATCAAAACCTAAGGCATTCATGCTGTTATTTCTTGCGAAAAAAAGAGCTCGTAGATTATGAAAACCCTGTGAAACGATGATCACATTTTTCTTTTTATAAACGTCTTTACAACGGAGAATACTTTTGTATGTATTAAAACCTTTCGGATCTTCGATGATAATGTCTTCCGGGACACCTTCCTGATAAATCAGATAGTTTTTCATTGCGGCAGGTTCGTTATACCCTTTACTTTTCTCGCCGCTTACGATGATTTTTTTGATTTTTCCGTGATGATAAAGTAAGGCAGTTGCATCCATTCTTTTCGTAAAATACGGGTTAGAAACTCCAGATCTCATTCTCGGAGAAGTTCCTAAAACCAAAGCAATTTCACGTGGCGGAATTTTTGAGATTTTATTATACGTTCTACCATTGGTCAAACCAAAAACCCAGATATTGGAAAGACAGATCAAAAGAAAAACCAATTCTAATGATGCAATAATGAGTTTAAATATGTTTTTGATGATTCTCAACTAAAATCAAAGTTAAGCTTTATTTTCTTAGTTTTAGCAATCGACATACATGCTAAAATTTTCCCCTGAGCTTCCTCGTTTTCTGTCAGATATTCATTTTCAAAAAGCTCTACTTCTCCTTCTTCCAGGATGCATTCGCAACTTCCGCAGATGCCGGATTTGCATGAGTAAGGTACAGGAAAATTCTGAACCAATAATTGCTGAAGAATTTTTTCTCTGTTATCAGGAAGTTCTGTCTGATAATCTTTTCCCAGCATTTTAAAATCTATCTGCACGTTTTCAATTAAAGGAAATTCTTTTTCTTGCGGATAAATATCATCATTAAACTCTTCAAAAAGTTCAAAATGAATATTTTTCTTTGGAATTCCGTGATGATAACAAGCATTTGCCAAAGTTTTCACCATCTCCCCTTTTCCGCAAATTAAAACTTCATCTACAGCATCCCAAATAGTAGATTCTTCATCAGTATCATCCAAATGTAAGATTTGATTGATAATTAAATTCAATTTTTTAGCATCAATCCTTCCATAAAATAACTGATGCGAAGTTTTTTCCTGAGAATAAAAATAATGGATTTGAAGACGGTCGTTATAAGTTCTCGCAAGATTATCCAAAAGATCTCTGTAGATCAGATCCTGAGAATTTTTATTTCCAAAAAAAAGAAAAAGCCTGGTTCTCGGCTCGTTATGAAGAATATTTTTGAAATGACTTAAAATCGGCGTGATACCAATTCCGGCAGCAAAACCAACGATCGTTCTGAATTCACTTGGCTTAGAAACTAGAGTAAATCTTCCATTAGGCTCACTCACAGACAATTCATCACCAACATTGTAATTTCTATATAAATCTGAAGTGGCACCTTCGGGAGAATTTACTTTAATCCCCAAAGATATTCCCTCTTCATAAGGAGCAGAAGTCATCGAATAATCGTTGATAATATCTTTCCCTTGAGATGAGAATTTTATGCTCACAAACTGCCCTGCTTCAAACATGAAATTTCCCTTAAGATTTTCAGGAACTTCAAGCTCCAGCGAAAAAGTATTTTTGGTCAGGTCTGTCTTTTTAGCTATTTTTAACCGATGAAACTGCGTCAGTTTCCCTTTATAGATTTGTTGTTCCATACTTCAATTCAAAAATAAAGAAAAAATAAATATGAAACTGTTTGTGGCGTAATTTTCTTCTCAATAAAACCGGTAAGAAATACCCATCGTATATTTTATCATAACAACAGAATATTTTAATATGAAAAAGATACTTTTATCTGCACTTTTAGCAACCACACTTTTCAGTTGCAAAAAAGAAGCTGAAAAAACTAGTGAAAATAACGTTTCGAATGATTCGATTTCAACAGTAACTCCTAAAACTGAAACTGCACCTTCAACTGTAGCACTCAAAGTTTTGAATCCTCAACAAACAACAGATTTTCTTCAAAAGAAAAATGACACTTTATATGTGACCAATTTCTTTGCAACCTGGTGCGGACCATGTGTAAGAGAAATTCCGCATTTTAAAGATAAAATTGTAGAATTAAAAGATCAGCCTGTAAAAATAACGTTTATCAGCTTAGACACAAAAGAAGTTTGGAATTCTGAAGTACCAAAATTTGTTGACAAGCAAGGAATCAGAAATAATACAATTCTTTTGGATGGCGGACAACTTGACGAAAAGTTTTTTAAAAATAATTTTAAAAAATGGGACGGTGGTGCAATTCCTTTCACTTATATGAGAAAAGGCGATAAAACGGACGAATATTTAGGAATGATGACTCCAGATTTATTAGATTCTAAAATCAAGACCTTTATTAAATAATTTTCCGGAACATTTTAATGTCAAATAAATTTAAAATCCTGTGTTCAATTTTGGTCATCGCAATCATTTTCGTGGCGGTAGTAAATTTGAATACAGGATTTTTGAATTTAAATTTTAATGATTTTTTTTATAATTCGGAAAACGGACAAATTGCTGAGATCAGAGTAAATCGTGTTTTGGTGATGCTTTTGGCAGGAATTTCAATACCAACATCAGGTTTTCTGATGCAGGAATATTTTCAAAATCCTTTAGCTGGGCCAGATATTTTAGGAATTACTTCTATTGCAAGTTTATCTGTTGCATTCTACATCTTCTTCTCGCACAGCATTTTACTTCCAGAATTTTTGCAGAACAGTTTTTTGAGTTTGTCGGCGATTGTCGGAAGTTTGCTTTTGATGTTGGTTTTACTCTCAATGTCAAATAAATTTCAAGATAAATCTTACCTAATTATTTTCGGATTTTTGGTTTCTGCATTTGCCGGAGCTATTGTTTCTCTTTTGCAGTTTTACGCTGAAAATCAAAGCCTTAAAAATTATATTTTATGGTCTTTCGGAGCTAATAATATGGTTTCCAGAAATCAGATTATCGTATTATCAATTTTAGTATGTATAGGATTATTTATCTGTTTTAAAACAATAAAACCTTTGATCGGAAATTCTTTGGGAAGTTCGTACGCACAAAGTCTTGGAGTCAATTTAAATCATCTGAAAATATTGATCATTGTAACTTCTTCACTCCTATCTGCTTCTATTACAGCTTTTTTAGGGCCTATTTTATTTATCGGAATCATTGTTCCCCATTTTTGCAGATTGATCTACAATCCATCAAAACTATGGCAACAATGGATTTTAAATATGTTTTTGGGAATGCTGATTATGTTATTGTTTTCAATTGCAGCCGAAAAAACTCAAATCCCGTTGAATGTTATTAGTTCGTTATTTGGAATTCCTGTGATATTGATGATGTTACTGAACCAGAATAAAGTTTAAAAGTGAATGGTGAATGAGTCAATTGTTAATCTTAATTTCTATCGCGGATTTTACTGATTGAGAAGATTATTGAAAATAATTTTATGATTAAATTTAGAAATAAAACATCTACTTTGTTATTCAGTAGGAATCTAAACTAACTTTGAAGAGATGCTTTCAGCATGCTAAACTAAATATAAAATCAGCGAGAAAAATAAAATAAATGCAACTACAAATTAATCAAGCAAACATCGGATACGACACAACCTTAATTTCAAATGCCAACGCAGATTTGAATTTAGGAGAAGTTTGTCTTCTGATTGGTAATAATGGTGTCGGAAAAACTACTTTAATTAAATCAATTCTTCATCAAAATCCTTTATTAAACGGACAGATTTTAATTAATAATAAAAAGGTAAAAGACCTTTCAGTAAAAGAAATTGCAGAGAATATTGCAGTTGTTTTTTCAAAATCAATCGTTCCTCAAAATTATACGGTTGAAGATCTCATTTCGCTCGGAAAATATATTTACTACCCGTTCTATTTTGAATTAAAAAAAGAAGATAGACAGGAAGTTAGAGAGATTATCGCAGAATTAGATTTAACTCAATATAAAGATACACTTCTCAGAAATCTTTCAGATGGAAACCTGCAAAAAGCTTTTATAGGGAGAGCATTGACGCAGAATTCCCCCATCATCATTCTTGATGAACCCACGACTCATTTGGATGAAAAGAATAAATTAATTATCCTGAAAACGCTCAGAAAATTAGCAAAGCAGCAAAATAAACTCATTTTGTTTTCCTCTCATGACTGGAGACTCGCAAAAGAATTTGCCGACAAAATGTGGTATATCAAAGACAGTCATTTGTATTCAGGAATTGTTGAAGATGTTTTGCTGAAACATGATGAACTGACAAATGCCTCGCTCTTTCAGATTAATGAAAATTTTGTTGCACCTTCAATAAAATCCCCACAGATTCAGAAAGAAATGTTGTATTCTTTGCTACAAAAAAATTTCCAAAAAGATCTGTCATCATTCGATTTTACCCTGAATGGATCAGTTTGGGAGATCTCTCATCACAATAAACTCTACAAATGTGAATCTTTTGAAAAAATAGTTAAATTAATCACAAACCTTCATTAAATCAGGATTTTAATTATTTATTTCACATACTATGCATGCATAGTATTATGCTAATCATACATTTTAATCAATTGTAAATCAGATTGTTAATAAATTTTAATAATCAATAATACTATGCATGCATAATATTTACTACATTTGAATAAAACCGATTAGCAATAAACATGATGGATAATAATAAAGAAAAAACAGAAAACGTTGATCTCATTTTGAAACAAACTTGGTTGGCTGTTTCAAAAATGTACACAGAGTTGGCCCAGGAACACGATTCTACTGCAGTTCAGGCACTTACTTTACTTAAAATTGATCCGAAAGAAGGAACCAGAAGTACCAACTTGGGACCTAAAATGGCAATCGAACCAACTTCTCTTACAAGAATTATCAAACTTCTTGAAGATAATGGATACATATATAAAGAAAAAACGACAACCGATAAACGTGAGGTTATTATAAAGCTAACGGATAAGGGTTTAAGTTCAAGAAATATGTCCAAAGAGGTCGTTGTAAATTTCAATAAAAAAGTGATGGAAAAAATTGCTCCGGAAAAGCTGGAGACTTTCAAACAAGTCATGACAGAAATTATGAAAATTGCATCTGATTTAAATAACAGAAAATAAGAACTCGTCTTCGGAGGAGTAGAAAATCTGAAAATTTCACTTTAAAAGATAAACATATAAAATTAAATATTAATGAAAAGACGAATCAAACATGTTACGGTTTTAGGTTCTGGAATCATGGGAAGCGGTATCGCTGCACACTTTGCCAACATCGGAGTGCAGGTTTCACTTCTTGACATTGTTCCGTTTGAGTTGAATGAAGCCGAACAGAAAAAAGGTTTGACCAAAGATGACAAAGCCGTTCGAAACAGAATTGCTTCTGAAAACTTTGAAAAGCTTAAAAAATCGAGTCCCGCACTACTCTATTCTCCAAAATTTGCAGATAGAATAAAGGTCGGAAACTTTGATGATGATTTAAAGAAAATAAAAGACACCGACTGGATCATTGAAGTTGTTGTTGAAAGATTGGACATCAAAAAATCGGTTTACGAGAAAATCGAACAGTTCAGAAAACCAGGAACTTTAGTTTCTTCAAACACTTCAGGAATTCCAATTAATATGTTGGTAGAAGGAAGAAGTGACGATTTCAAAAAGTATTTTGCAGGAACACATTTCTTTAATCCTGTAAGATATCTTCCTTTATTAGAAGTAATCCCAACTACGAATACCGATCCTGAAATTGTTGATTTCTACATGGCTTACGGAGCTAAATTCTTAGGAAAGACAACGGTTTTGGCAAAAGATACTCCTGCATTTATCGCCAACAGAATCGGAGTTTTCTCCATGATGGATTTACTTCATAACGTACAGAAATTAGGTTTAAATGTTTCTGATGTTGATAAATTGACTGGTCCAATTATTGGTCGTCCGAAATCTGCAACTTTCAGAACTGCTGATGTGGTAGGTTTAGATACTTTGGTCATGGTTGCCAACGGCGTTCGTCAAAGTGGCGCTGAAGCAAATGATTTCAACAACGTTTTTGCTCTTCCTGAGTACATCCAGAAAATGGTTGACAACAAATGGTTGGGTTCAAAAACTGAACAAGGTTTCTATAAAAAAGTAAAAGGTGCAGACGGAAAGTCTGAAATTCACGGATTAAATCTTGATACTTTAGAATATGAACTTCAAGGAAAATCGTCTTTCCCGACTTTAGAATTAACTAAAAATATCGATAAGCCGATTGACAGATTTAAAGTACTCATTGGTGGAAAAGACAAAGCCGGAGAACTTTACAGAAAATCTTTAGGTGCATTATTCGCTTATGTTTCGCATAAAGTTCCTGAAATTTCAGATGAAGTTTATAAAATTGACGATGCAATGAGAGCAGGTTTCGGTTGGGAAAATGGTCCTTTCGAAATTTGGGATGCAGTTGGCGTTCAAAAAGGAATTGAGTTGGCTACAGAAGCTGGATATGAAGTTTCGGATTGGGTTAAAAATGTAGAATCTTTCTATAAAGTAAACGAAGACGGACAAAATATTTTCTTCGATAAAAATTCAGGAAATTATAATAATATTCCGGGTCAGGAATCATTTATTATTTTAGATAATATCAGAAAAAACAAAACTCTTTGGAGTAATTCAGGTTCTTCTATTGAAGATTTGGGTGACGGAATTATCAATTTCGAAATTCGTTCTAAAATGAATTCACTTGGAGGCGAAGTTTTAGATGGATTAAACAGAGCGATTGATTTAGCTGAAAAAGAATACGACGGATTAGTGATCGGAAATCAAGGTGCAAATTTCTCTGTAGGAGCCAATTTAGCGATGATTTTAATGATGGCTATCGAGCAAGATTGGGATGATTTGAATATCGCAATTGCTTATTTCCAAAAATCAATGATGAGAGTTCGTTATTCTTCAATTCCTGTAGTAGTCGCTCCTCACGGGATGACTCTTGGTGGTGGTTGCGAAATGACAATGCACGCAGACAGAGTTGTCGCAGCAGCGGAAACTTACATAGGATTGGTTGAGACCGGAGTTGGCGTAATTCCAGGCGGTGGCGGAACTAAAGAATTTGCATTGAGAACTTCTAGAGAATTCCACAGCGATGACGTGAAAAACAACAGACTTCGCGAAGCTTTCATGAATATCGCAATGGGTAAAGTTGCCACTTCAGCTTACGAAGCTTACGATATGGGAATTCTTGAAAAAGGAAAAGATGTAGTGGTCGTTGATAAGAAACGTCAGATTATGACTGCCAAAATGATGGCGAAAAGCTTAGCAGAACACGGTTACACGCAACCTATCGAACAAACCGTAAAAGTTCTTGGAAAAGATGCTCTAGGAATGTTCTACGTTGGAACTGATCAAATGTTAACAGGTAATTTTATTTCAAAACATGATAAGTTAATTGCAGACAAGTTAGCAAATGTTTTGGTAGGTGGAAATCTTTCTGAACCAACTGTCGTTACTGAGCAATATTTATTGAATCTTGAAAGAGAAACTTTCCTTCAGCTTTGTGGTGAAAGAAAAACTTTGGAAAGAATTCAGTTTATGTTACAAAAAGGAAAGCCGTTGAGAAATTAGATTTTATGTAGAATGTAAAAAGTATTAATGTACTCACGATGCACAATTTTAGAGACTTAGAAGTTTGGTCAAAATCTATGAAACTTTGTAAAATATTTTACACGGCTTCAAATAATTTTCCAAAAGATGAAATGTTTGGATTGACTTCTCAATCAAGAAGAAGTTTATATTCAATTCCATCTAATATTGCTGAAGGTGCAGGTCGAGATACAAATGCTCAGTTTTCACATTTTTTGAATATTGCATTAGGTTCTTCATTTGAATTTGAAACACAAATCTTAATTGCTAATGATTTAGGTTTCTTTAAAAATGATGATTTTAGTGGTATTTATTCAGAGATAAAACACATCCAAAATATGTTGGCAAAATTGAAGCAAAAATTTAGTACTCAAGCATTTTAATCATAAATACATTTTTCGTTAATACATTAATACAACAAAATGAAACAAGCATACATCATCAAAGGGTTCAGAACAGCCGTTGGAAAAGCTCCAAAAGGAAGTTTGAGATTTACAAGACCCGACGTAATGGCAGCGACAGTTATTGAAAAACTGATGGCAGCCGTTCCGCAATTAGATAAAGACAGAGTTGACGATTTAATCGTTGGAAACGCAATGCCAGAAGCTGAACAAGGCTTAAATGTGGCACGTTTGATTTCTTTAATGGGATTGAATACCGACAAAGTTCCCGGAGTTACCGTAAACAGATATTGTGCATCGGGTTCGGAAGCTATTGCAATTGCTTCGGCAAAAATTCAGGCAGGAATGGCAGATTGTATCATTGCAGGTGGTACAGAATCAATGTCTTACATTCCGATGGGAGGTTATAAACCTGTTCCTGAAACTGAAATTGCTAAAACAAACCCTGATTATTATTGGGGAATGGGATATACAGCAGAAGAAGTTGCAAAACAGTTCAACATTTCAAGAGAAGAGCAAGATCAGTTTGCTTTTGAATCTCATCAAAAAGCGTTGAGAGCAAATCAGGAAGGTAAATTTGCCAGCCAAATTGTGCCGGTTCCTGTAGAATATAATTTCTTGGATGAAAACCAGAAAATACAGACTAAAAAGTTTGACTTTTCAGTTGATGAAGGTCCAAGAGCAGATACTTCTTTAGCTGGTTTAGGTAAATTAAGACCTGTTTTTGCAAACGGAGGAAGCGTTACAGCAGGAAATTCTTCTCAAATGAGTGACGGTGCGGCTTTCGTTATCGTAATGTCAGAAGAAATGGTAAAAGAATTAGGATTGGAACCAGAGGCGAGATTAGTTGCCTACGCAGCAGCAGGACTTGAACCAAGAATTATGGGAATGGGTCCAGTTTACGCCATTCCAAAAGCTTTAAAACAAGCAGGTTTAGAACTGAAAGATATTGAATTGATTGAACTAAATGAAGCATTTGCCTCCCAATCGGTTGCTATTAAGAAAGAATTAAACTTAAATCCTGATATCTTAAACGTGAACGGAGGCGCCATTGCTCTAGGTCATCCACTTGGCTGTACCGGAACAAAATTAACCGTTCAACTTCTTGACGAAATGAGAAAACGCGGAAACAAATACGGAATGGTTTCTATGTGCGTGGGAACAGGACAAGGAGCAGCTTCCATCTTTGAGTTGCTTTAAATAATTATAGATTTTAAATTATAAATTTTAGATGTAATGAGTTTCAAGGAAGATAATTTGATTCAGATAAAAACTTTTGATTTTGCATTAAGAATAATTAAATTTTATACTCAATGTAAGACTCAAAATGAATTTATTTTATCTAAACAAATTCTTCGTTGTGGAACTTCTATTGGAGCAAATGTGGAAGAAGCAATTGCAGCCCAATCTAAAAAAGATTTTATCTCAAAACTATCTATTGCAAATAAAGAAGCTAGAGAAACAAAGTATTGGTTAAAACTCACTCTATCAATCATCAAATTTAGTTCAAGTAGAAACTGAATCTTATCTGAAAGAAATAGAAAGCATCATTAATATTTTGACGAAAATCATAAAAACATCATCCGAAAATTTATAACTGAAATCTAATTTAAAATTTATAATCTAAAATTTAAAATAAAAAATCATGAGTGATACACTTAATAAAACACTAAAAGGTGGCGAATTCCTAATCAAAGAGGTTTCTGCAAAAGAAATCTTCACTTTAGAAGAACTTTCAGAAGAACAAAAAATGCTTCGTGATTCTGCGAAAGAATTTATCGACAGAGAAGTAGTTCCCCAAAAGGAAAGATTTGAGCATAAAGATTATGCTTTAACGGAAGAAAAAATGCGTCAGTTAGGCGAAATGGGACTTCTTGGAGTTGCTGTTCCCGAAGAATACGGCGGTCTTGGAATGGGATTCGTCAACACAATGTTGGCTTGTGATTACTGTTCAGGAGCAAATGGTTCATTAGCAACTGCCTATGGAGCTCATACAGGAATCGGAACGCTTCCTATCCTATTGTATGGAACTGAAGAGCAAAAGCAAAAATATCTTCCGGATTTGGCAACAGGTACAAAATTCGGAGCGTATTGTTTAACTGAACCCGATGCAGGTTCTGATGCAAACTCTGGAAAAACAAGAGCTAAATTGTCTGAAGACGGAAAACATTACGTAATCAACGGACAGAAAATGTGGATTTCAAATGCAGGTTTTGCAGAGATTTTCATCGTTTTTGCTAAAATTGATGATGATAAAAATATTACAGGTTTTATCGTAGAAAAAACAGGAACAGAAGGACTTACTTTCGGTGAGGAAGAGCACAAATTAGGAATCCGTTCGTCTTCTACGAGACAGGTTTTCTTTAATGATATGAAAGTTCCTGCTGAGAATCTTTTGGGTGAAAGAAACAATGGTTTCAAAATCGCTTTGAATGCTTTGAATGTTGGTAGAATTAAATTAGCTGCTGCAAACCTTGACGGACAAAGAAGAATTTTAAATCATTCTCTTCAATATTCTAACGAAAGAAAACAGTTTGGAGTTTCTATCTCAACTTTCGGAGCAATCAGAAAAAAATTGGCTGAAATGGCAACAGGAGTTTTCGTTGCAGAAGCCGGTTCTTACAGAGCTGCAAAAGATGTGGAAGATAAAATCAACGAATTGGTTGCTGGTGGAATGAATCATCAACAAGCTGAATTGAAAGGTGTTGAGGAATTTGCAGTAGAAGCTTCTATCTTGAAAGTATTCGTTTCAGATTTAACGCAACATACTGCAGATGAAGGAATTCAGATTTACGGTGGAATGGGATTCTCAGAAGATATGCCGATGGAAGCTGCTTGGAGAGATTCCAGAATCGCAAGAATCTATGAAGGAACCAACGAAATCAACCGTCTTTTATCTGTTGGAATGTTGATCAAAAAAGCAATGAAAGGTGAATTGGATTTACTTTCTCCTGCAATGGCAATTTCAAAAGAACTAATGGGAATTCCATCATTTGAAGTTCCTGACTACTCTGAATTGATGAGTGAGGAAAAAGCAATTTTGGCAAACTTGAAGAAAGTTTTCTTGATGGTTTCCGGAGCTGCACTTCAAAAATTCATGATGGATATTGAAAAGCAACAACATTTATTATTGAATGCTTCTGAAATTTTGAATCAAGTTTATCTAGCTGAATCAGCAGTTTTAAGAGCTGAAAAACACTTCGCAGCAGATTCTGTAGAAGTAGCAATGGCACAACTAAATCTTTATAAAGCTGTTGAAAAAATCATCGTTGCTGCTAAAGAAGGAATTGTTTCTTTTGCTGAAGGTGACGAACAAAGAATGATGCTTTCAGGATTAAGAAGGTTTACAAAATACACCAACAATCCGAATGTGGTGGCATTGACTGAAAAAGTAGCCGCTGCTTATATTGCAAAAGGTCACTATTAGTCAATTTTTAAGTCAAAAGAAGATTTAAAAATAATTCATACAAACCTGATAGATTTCAAATCTGTCAGGTTTTTTTAATATAATTTTTAACTAAATCTATTTTCATTTAAATTAAGATTTGAAATAAATTGCATTGATGCTTTTCAAGTTGTATCAAAAGTATTTTTTATTTGATCAATTTTAGATTAAAATATTTTCTGTATTTTTATAAAAAACTATTTATGAAATTTTTTTTAGGTTCATTTATATTTTTGTCAACTCTATTTTCTGCTCAGATCTCTTTGGATGAAAAAGCATAGATTGATACTTTGGATATTTCCAAAATCAGAAATCCTATCAATTTGTATTCTGCAAGTCCATTTTTGTCCGATAGTGCTATTGCAAAACTTTACAAAATGCCGGTTGCAAAGCCAAAAGATTCTTTAATTTATTCGAGCTTAAAAGCACCTGAGAAAAATAATTCTCAATTTAAAATTCCTAATGTTCTAAAACCTCTGAAAAATAAAAAATTATCCAGGAAATAATTTTTTGCAGCGAAAGATTGTTGATAACATCTTCTAAAATTATTTACAAAAAATGAGAATTTATAAACGCTGTTTTATATTTTTGTACTCTATTATTTAGTGATGACAAAAGAAGAACTTTTACATAAAGCCATAAAAATAGCTGATAAAGCACATAAAGGTCAGAAAGACAAATACCATGCTCCGTACATCGCTCATGTAATGCGTGTAATGGAATATGGCAAAACCATGGATGAAAAAATTGTGGGAGTTCTGCATGATGTTGTAGAAGACAATCCACAGGATTTCAGTATAGAATATTTAAGAAATGAAGGTTTTCCTGAGTATATTTTATATGCGGTAAGTTGTCTTACGAAATACGATCAGGACGAAATTTACGATGATTTCGTGAAAAGAACAGAAAGATCTTCTTTAGCAGTTGCTGTAAAGCTGAATGACCTGCGTGATAATATGGATCTTCGAAGAGTAAACAGAGAACTTACGGCAAAAGACATCACAAGATTCAACAAATATTTGAAAGCTTACCGATATTTGTCTGAGAAATATTAATCGGCTCCCGGGAAATGATAGGTTTTTGTTTCCTCGCTTTTTGTGCCGTCGATATTGATGTTTAAAGCTAAATAAATAAAATGTACATTTTTGTTACCCTTTGCTTCAAACTCTCTTTGCCATAAATAACCACCCAAGACTCCAAAGTTTTCATCAATCTGATAACCAAAGCCACCATACACTCTGTTTCTTGCAAATGCAGGTTTTATAGGAGATACGATGAAGATTTCATCATAAACATTTGCGAATAAAGTTCCTGGTGCAATTTTCTTAGCATTTAAAGGAACAGAAACATTCAAACGGTAGCGGTAACGCATTCTCTCAGATCTTTTGTCATTTTGTGGCTCATAAAACCATGACTTTTCTGCACGAAATCTGTTTTCAAATTTTACCACTCCGGTTTTGATATCAATTACATCCTGTAACCAAACACGGAATTCTTCTTTGTTGATCGCATGATCTTTGTACGTCGCATATCGTCCTAAACCAACAAAAGGTTTGTGGTTCTTTGTCAAATTATATCCTAAACCACCTTTTATTTCGTAATAATCGGGATAAGTATATTCTTCAATACCTCTCATCTGACCTTCAGCGTAAAGGAAAAATTTTGGATGAAATTTGTAAGTCACAGTCAGTGCATTAAAAGCGGAGATATGTTCCTGAGCGCTAAAAAGACTCATCATCAAAACAAAACCAAGACTTGTAATAAGTTTCATCCAAAAAATTTTTGCAAAAGTAAATGATTTAACGATTAGTTAATGTTAAGTTTACTTAATATTAATATTGTAAGTAAAACCTACGTGAAACCATCGCTGTGGCATCGGAACTCCAAAAGTTTCTGTGTAGTCAGAATCTGTAACGTTATTGATCAAAATATAAACTGACAAATCATTTTTTGTAAAGCTTAATTTTTCGTCCAAAAGATTATAACTTCCTAAATTTACACGATCATTGTATCTGTAAACCAATTCGTTGGTAAAGTATTTTAGAAATTTATTATTTAATTTAGCTACAAACTGATGTTTTAGATTATCAAGTACATATCTGGAATATCCATTATTAAATTCTTTAAATTTATTATCAAGGTAAGTATATCCAAGAGTATATTTCATCCAGTCAAAAACCTGATGCCCCAACTCTACTTCAATACCTTTGATTTCAGTATCTCCAATATTTTTGGCGTACCAAACAGGATCTTGAAGCGAGTTTTTCACCCAATCAATTGCATCAGTTGAACCTCGGTAAAATCCACTTGCTTTTGCCAAGATATTTTTCGACTGATATTGATACCCAAGTTCTGCATAGACAGCACTTTCGGGAAGAAGATTTTCGTTTCCTTTCTCGGTTTTGCTAGAATAATAAAGATCTGTAAAGGTCGGTACACGGTGAACTTTTGAGATATTTCCGTAGATTTTATTGTTTTCGTAAAAACTGTATCCTACATCCAATCCCGGATAAAAGAAATTTCCTTCGTTAGAATAATTTGCCCAGGAAATTCCCGGAGTAATATTTAATTTTTTGTCTAATAATGATAAATGGTGTTCAAAGAAAACCTGAGAAACAAATCTTTCTCTGTGTCCCAAATTGTTACTTGCCAAGAATTCTTTTCTTAGCTCTACACCCAATCCGGTCGTTCCCAAACTTGAAGTATAGCTTGAATTCACTTCACCACCCACATTATTTCCGATGTGCATATTTCTGTAAACTTCAGGTTTTTCTCTGTTAAACAGATACATATCCTGTCCTCTTCGCCAATACACATTTGAGTTTAATTTTAATTTTCCGAAGGTTTGCTGATGAGCCAAACTTATAATTGAAGCCTGAAGTTCTTCATACTGTTCAGTTGCAGCAGGTGAAGAATAAAAACCATTGGCACCGAATTTTTTCTCAGAAATACCGGCTTGCAGTCTAATGCTTCCGTCTTTTATTTTTAACTGATTCTGGTAGAATACATTTTTTATTTCAAAATCTGTATTGTGTCGGTAACCTTGAGAAGAACTTGAATTTGCCTGTAATAGATTTGAAAATTTTTCATTTCCAAAATTAGCGTTCAAACCAAGACCGTAAGATTTGTAATCACCACCTTCAGCTTTTATTTTTACTCTTTTTCCGGGATTGGCTTTGGTGATAATATTGATAGCTCCGGCATAAGCATTTTGCCCAAAACGTCTTGCTGCAGGACCTTTGATGATTTCAATTCTCTCTACATCTTCCAGATCAACAGGAATATTCAGTGAATTGTGACCGGTTTGAGAATCACTCATCCTGATGCCGTTTACAAGCAGAAGAACCTGCTCAAAAGAACTTCCACGGAAACCAATATCACTCTGAACACCATTGGCACCTCTCCTTCTGATATCCATCCCCGGAATTTGCTGTAGAATTTCATCGATGCTTGTTGCCGGAGAATTTAAAATATCTGCTCTTGTAATAACAGAAATATTTTGATTGGCATTTTTATAAGGTGTAGAAATAAACTTTCCCTGAATGTCTATTGAATCTATATCAGTTGTTTTTTCCTGAGCTTGTATTGTGAGTGCAGATGCAAGAAAAGATATAGTTACCAGTTTTCTAATCATGTTTTTTTGGTATTATTTGAAGCCTTCAAAATTAGGAGACTTTCTGAAATACAAAAAATGATACATATCATAAAAAAAAGATGCAGGTGATGTGCATCTTTTTGAGGGATTCTTATCTTTTTCTCATTAAATGTGTAATAAAATGTAGGAAAAGTTTTCTCATTTTTAACACTGATTTAATAAAACAATTTTACAATAAATTTAAATACAAAACAACTGTCAGAAACGATTAATATTGACTTTTCTCTAAAATTAATAAAAGATTCTGCCCATAAATCTGAAAATAAATACGTTAGATATTAAAAAAAATTAACACCTATTCGATGTTTAAATTTAATAAAAAAAATCAAGTATTTTGGTACTAATTTTCTTAAAATATAAATGTTCTTAAAAGTTATCGTTACGATGTGAAACAATGGAATATCTTTAAAGTTTTACGTCAGAATTTCGTATTTTTGTTGGTCTTAATTTTACTATGGCTCCAATTACAGAAATAGATATAAAAAAACAGGTTTTCGTTAAGAATGCACATCTTAATAACCTGAAACACATAGATGTTTTAATTCCTAAAAATAAATTGATCGTCATTACAGGAGTTTCCGGCAGCGGAAAATCTTCTTTGGCTTTTGACACAATTTATGCAGAAGGACAAAGACGTTATGTGGAAAGTTTGAGTTCTTATGCACGTCAGTTCTTAGGTAAACTAGAAAAACCTAAAGTTGATGATATCAAAGGTTTAGCGCCTTCTATTGCTATTCAGCAGAAAGTGATTTCGTCAAATCCACGTTCTACGGTAGGAACTTCTACGGAAATTTACGATTACATGAAGCTTTTATTCGCAAGAATCGGACGAACTTTTTCTCCGGTTTCTGGTGATGAAGTGAAGAAAGATTCGGTTTCTGATGTTATTGATTACATTAAATCGGCAAAAAGCGATACTTCATTTCTCTTAACGGCTCCGCTGGAATATGATATTGAAAATTTCACTGAAAATTTAAATATCCTGAAACTTGCAGGTTTTACAAGACTTGAAATCAATGGAAATGTTGCAGGAATTGAAGATCTGGAAAGCTTCGGTTTTGTTCCGGAAAAAGAAATGGTGATCAATTTAGTAATTGACCGTTTTTCGTATGAAGATGATGAAAGTTTTCTTCAGCGTTTGGCAGATTCTATTCAGATGGCTTTCTATGAAGGTCGCGGATATTGTTCGTTAAAAAATATCGAGAGCGGAGACAAAAAAGATTTCTCCAATAAATTTGAACTGGACGGACGAGAATTTCTAGAACCGAATGTTCATTTTTTCAGTTTTAATAATCCTTACGGAGCTTGCCCTACCTGTGAAGGTTACGGAAAAGTAATCGGAATAGACGAAGATTTAGTTATTCCCAATAAAGCATTGTCTGTTTTTGAAGATGCAGTAGCATCTTGGAGAGGAGAAACGATGAGCGAATGGAAGAAAGATTTCATTAAAAAAGCTAAAGACTTTCCTATTCATAAGCCTTATCATCAGTTAACCAAAGAGCAGAAAAATTATTTGTGGAAAGGTGACGGTAAAAGTACATTTCCATCTTTGAATAATTTCTTCAAAATGCTTGAGGAAAATTTATATAAAATTCAATACCGTGTGATGCTTTCGCGTTACCGTGGAAAAACGCTATGCCCTACTTGTGAAGGTTTGCGTTTGCGTGAAGAAACAACTTGGGTAAAAATTGACGGTCACAATATTCAGTCGATGATTGAACTTCCTTTGGATGAGTTGTCACCAATGATTAATAGCTTAGAACTTTCTCAGCACGATAAAGATATTGCGAAAAGACTATTGTACGAAATCACTACCCGACTTGAGTTTTTACTAAAAGTTGGTTTGGGATATTTATCAATCAACAGAACCTCTAATACGCTTTCCGGTGGTGAAAGTCAGAGAATTAACCTTGCGACAAGTTTGGGAAGTTCTTTGGTAGGTTCTATTTATATTTTGGATGAGCCTTCGATTGGATTGCACTCCCGTGATACTGAAAACCTGATTGGAGTTTTAAAAAACTTACGGGATTTAGGAAATACTGTAATCGTTGTAGAACATGATGAAGACGTTATGAGAGCAGCAGATTACATTATTGATATCGGTCCGGAAGCTGGTTATTTGGGTGGTGAATTGGTTTTTGCCGGAGATTATAAACAATTGAAAGATGCAGATACGCTGACTTCAAAATATTTGACGGGAAGATTAGAAATAAAAGTTCCGGAGAAACGTAGAAAAGCAAAAGAATTTATTCATATAAAAGGTGCAAGAACAAATAATCTAAAAAACATTGATGTTGATGTTCCTTTAGAAAGTCTCGTTGTGATTTCCGGAGTTTCAGGAAGTGGAAAATCTACTTTGATGAAAGAAATCCTGACAAATGAAATTCAGATCCAATTAGGAATGGGTGGAAAAAAAGGTGACTATGACTCTGTGGAATTTCCTAAAAAACTGGTAAAACATATTGAATTAATTGATCAAAACCCAATCGGGAAATCATCACGTTCAAATCCTGTTACGTATTTGAAAGCCTACGATGACATCAGAGATTTATATTCTAAGCAGAAGGTTTCAAAAATGATGGGCTACAAGCCAAAACATTTCTCTTTCAACGTAGATGGAGGAAGATGCGACGAATGTAAAGGTGAAGGAGTCATCAATGTTTCGATGCAGTTCATGGCAGATATTGAACTGGAATGCGAGGTTTGTAAAGGAACCCGTTTTAAAAATGAGATTCTGGAAGTAAGATTTGACGAAAAAAACATTTCGGATATTCTTCACATGACGGTTGATGAAGCTTTGGTATTTTTTAAAGATAATAAGGAAGATAAAATCGCTACAAAACTGACTCCGCTTCAGGAAGTTGGATTGGGATATCTGCAATTGGGACAGAGTTCTTCTACGCTTTCCGGAGGTGAAGCGCAACGTGTGAAACTGGCTTCATTCCTTGTGAAAGGTGTGACGACTGATAAAACGTTATTTATTTTTGATGAACCTTCTACGGGATTACATTTTCATGATATTCAGAAATTATTAAAATCACTTCAGGCATTAATAGAACTTGGACATTCGGTCATCGTTATTGAACATCAACCCGATATTATGAAATCTGCAGATCACATCATCGACATTGGTCCGGAAGCCGGAAAATATGGTGGAGAGGTTGTTTTTGCGGGTACTCCGGAAGATTTAGCTAAAAATAAAAAGTCGCATACGGCGAAGTATATTGCAGAGAAGCTATAAATAGTAATGAGGATAGATGATTTTGCTAAATTAATAGAACATTTACCTACGGAAGTAAATTCTGAAAGAATTTACGAGAAAAACTGGAAAGTTCAGTCTCAACAAGAGATTGTTAAAAATATTTTTAACAATAAAGATTTTGTTCAAATATCAAGAAATGAAATTAGATCAGAAGTCAATAATATTAATGTTTTTATAATTAAAACTTTGATGTGGGGTTATCCAACTAAAGGAAGAGGAAATAATATTGATAATTTATTAATAGATGAATCTTTTAAAAGAATTTCTAAACTACTTTTAAAGTATAAAGCATTAGAAAACATTACGTTTGATGAGTTAGTAAATGACTTTAAGATTAATAAAATTAAAGGTTTAGGAATTTCTACACTTTCAAAATTTTTGTATTTTCTTGAATTAAAAGTTGAAAATAACCCATGCCTAATTTTAGATGACAGATTAATTGAAATTATTAACAGCTCAAGTTTCGAAGAAATAAATGACTTAAAAGGAATTAAAAGAGAATATTCACTAAAAACATATTCAAAAACAAATTATCTAGATTTTCTACAATCCCTTAATCATATTGCAAAGAAGTTAAATGTGAAGCCAGAAAAAGTTGAAATGTTTTTATTTTTCTTTGGTAAAAATCTTTATTAAACTTATCCACAAAATAATGTGGATAAAATGTGAATTTTAACATTAATTTGATATTGAATATCAGAAATATTCTTACATTTACTATGTAATAAAACTGAAATGAATTCATTATTTGCTTTTTTCAGCTTTGAAATTGCAATTAAATTTGAAATAAAAATTTAAGCACAGCATCGTCGGCTGTGCTTTTTTGTTGTTGTCTAATTAAAAAAAATGAGATCTATCTACTGAATCCGCTTCTAAAGAGCGGATTCTTTTTTTTAAGAAGATAAAGATTTACTCTCTTGTCAGCTGATCCAGCTTTTTCAAAATTGTTGGCATTCTATATGAGCCATGCATTTTTTCAACATTCCCTTTGATTTCATCAACATCAATTCCCATCGCAGTTAAGAATAAAGGTGTTTTACTTTCTCCTCGAAGCACATTTCTTCGCTTTTCATCCGGTGAAGAGAAATCATTTTTAGCAATGCCTATAATCGGAATTTTTTTGTCTAAGGCTTCAAAAAGATAACCTCCCAAACCGATTTTGCCGTCATTATTTAAAGTGACAAAACCATCAACGATAATGATGTCATTTTCTTTTAATTCTATTCTTGAAAGCAAACTCAAAATGCATGGTAGTTCTCTTTTGTAAAACGCTCCACTCTCGTAATCTGACGTAATCTCGGTTTTCTCCGTGATAATTTCTTTTTCTTTTTCAGAAGACCAATCTTCAAAAGCAATACAAACCGTTTTTGCAAAATCTTCGTAATAATAAGTATCAAATGCGTAAATCATGGTCTACTATTTATTGAAAAACTCTCCAAAATGCCAAAGAATTCCTGAGGGATCATGTAGGAAGAACTCTTTTCCCCAATCCATTGTTTTGATAGGAATTAGCTTTACGGTTGTATATTTTTGAGGAAGATTTAAAGCTAACATTTCATCATAATATTCATCCGTATTTTCTACTTCAATGAAAATCATGCTGTTATCAATCCATTCTTTTACGTAATAATCCTGAAGATAAAACGCTATCTCCTGTTTTTTAAAAACAGAAAAATTGTGACCTAAAATTACTTCCTCAAAGCCGAGATCCCTATAAAATTCTCTGCTTTCCTCAAAGTTTTTTGCTCCTATAAATGGTCGGATTGATTTTATATTTTGTTTCATAAATTTTTAATTAAAACCTACAAAAAAAATTCTCATAGGTTTGTATAAATTTTATAATATTTTTATTTTCTATCAACGACTATTCTCGCTTCTCTGTTGGCAATTTCCCATGCTGTAGCAAAGACCAACTGAGTTCTTTTTTGTAACATCGAATAGTCTATTTTTTCAACATCGTCAGTTGGCTTATGATAATCTTCATGAATTCCGTCAAAGAAAAATGCAACGGGAATATTATTTTTAGCAAAATTATAATGATCTGATCTGTAATACAATCTTTCAGGATCTTTCGGATCGTCGTATTTGTAATTTAATTCGAGATTTACAGTCTTTTTATTGGCAGCTTCATTGATTACTTTAAGCTCAGAACTTAGCATTTCAGAACCGATCACATAGACATATTTTTTACCTCTGTTTGCAGGGTCGTCACGACCGATCATATCTATATTTAAATCAACCACTGTATTCGCTAAAGGAAAAACAGGATGATCAGAATAATATTCAGACCCAAAAAGTCCATGTTCTTCACCCGTTACATGAAGAAATAGAATTGATCTCCTCGGTCCTTTTCCCGCTTTTTTGGCACTTTGAAAGGCTTTTGCAATTTCCATTACTGCAACCGTTCCGCTTCCGTCATCATCTGCTCCGTTATAAACTACACCGTTTCGCGTTCCTACGTGATCGTAATGAGCAGAGATTACCACGATTTCTTCAGGTTTTTCTGTTCCTTCAATAAACGCTAAAATATTTTCTGAATCAGGTAAATTTGCGCCACCTTTTTGCTTCATATAATCAGCAGGAACTTTTTGATAGTGCGAGCCTAAAGTTTTCGGAAAAGAAACGCCTAAAGTCTTATAATAATTAACCATATACTCTCCCGCTCTCTTCTGGCCTGGACTTCCCGTGTCTCGACCTTCCATATTATCTGCAGCAATTACATATAGATTTTTCTTTAAGTCTTCAAGCTTAATAGTTTGATAGGCAGACTGAAAAGCTTTGTTATCTTTAACAGCTTTTGAGCTTCCGCAACTTGCCAATATAACAGCTGAAAATATAGGTATCAGAAATTTTTTCATTCGTAAATTATTTGTTTAAAAATAACAAAAATAATTTAACTGTGCGACGTATCGTTTTTTTTATATATTTGATAAACAATATGAAAAAGAATTACGGATTTAATGATTTCGAATTTTTCACTGAAATGTCTGAACTTGCTTCAAGACATCAGAGTTTTGATTTGTCATTGGGTCTTCCCGATTTTGAGATCGATTCCCGACTTCGTCATTATTTAAAAGAATCTGCCGACGCCATCACTCACAGCTATGAATCTCTTTCCGGGAATACTTTGCTAATTGATAATATTGTAAAGTTTAATTCTCAAAGAATCAATAGTTTAAAATTAAAAA
>Ga0302215_10000901_pt1 | contig 21552 bp, 18 predicted proteins | sample II_Fen_N3_1_FD_194580 | JGI IMG/M metagenome (GOLD analysis project Ga0302215, IMG submission 194580) | Peat permafrost microbial communities from Stordalen Mire near Abisko, Sweden - II_Fen_N3_1 | ecosystem: Environmental > Terrestrial > Soil > Wetlands > Permafrost | place: Sweden: Abisko... | reverse complement strand
GCTAATTTGTCAGGAATTATAACTTATACTTTATTTTCCAGGAGAAATTTATATTTACATGATGATTTTTTAAATAGGATAAAGCGTATAAATAAACGCATTATGATTTTCATTATAGTGTCGTTTCTATTAGCTCAAATTTTTTTACCCAGAACTTTCTCTCGCCTATTTTTATTTGAATATACTGCAGTATTTTATGTGGGTAAATTAATTTTTTATTATAGTTTATACACATATTTAAAATATAGACGATCGAAAGGTTTTTATGTTCATAGGGTGTTGATTCTTGGCTTAAATGAAATGGGTATTTTCCTTCGTGATTTATTGAATAGCAATCCGATGTTAGGATATGACGTTGTGGGATATGTAACAGAAGAAAAGTTAAATGACAATGAAGATATATTAGGACCGATTGATGAATTGGTCCCTTTGGTAGCCCAACATCAAATAGATATTGTTTTTGTTACTCTCTCAGCATATAACGATTTAAATAAAAGCAATGAATTACTTGCAATTTGTAATAAATTAGGGGTACGACTGAGATTTGTTCCCGAAAATCAATATCTTTATAAGTTTCGTAAGAATTTGGAATCAGTTGGATCTTTAGTTGTCATTAATCCACAGGAAATACCACTTGATGATTTAAATTCACGTTTTATTAAAAGAGCTTTTGACATAATATTTTCATTACTGGTGATAATATTTATTATTACTTGGTTATTTCCTCTGATATTTATATTGATTAAACTAACTTCCAGAGGACCTGCATTCTTTCTTCAAAAGCGTACAGGAATTAATAATAAGACTTTTAAATGTGTGAAGTTTCGAAGCATGTGTATTAGTAAGGATGCTGATGAGAAACAGGCAACATTGGGTGATAATCGCATAACGACAATTGGACGTTTCCTTCGTAAATACAGCATAGATGAATTTCCTCAATTCTTTAATGTTTTGTTTGGACAAATGTCAATAGTTGGTCCTCGTCCACATATGCTGAGGCATACAGATTTATATTCTGAATTGATTGATTTTTATCGGGTTCGTCATTATGTGAAGCCTGGAATTACTGGCTGGGCACAGGTAAACGGATATAGAGGAGAAACAGATGAACTGTGGAAAATGCAAAAACGTGTGGAGTACGATATGAATTATCTTGATAACTGGACTTTTTTGTGGGATATTAAGATTATTTTAATGACAGTAATAAGTTCTAATGTTCTTAAAAATGCTTACTAAACACATTGATAGTATAATCATTAATAATATTTTGTTCGGAAAACTTATAGTAGTTAAATTATTTAGGTCCAATTATTAGTTTCTTTTCTTCTATTTGTTGGTTATTGCTTGATATTTTCATAATATAAATTCCTATTGCTAGATTATGAGTATCCAATTCCATATCACCCGCTTTTATGGATCGCTCGATTAATTTTTGCCCTTTTATATTATAAACAGTAATTAAACCGTTTGTCAGATCTTGAGCTGTCTCTATTGTGATATGATCAGATGCTGGATTGGGATAGATTTTAATGTCGCTTGTTGATGATGTTGAAATAATTTCTGTCGTTACTTCTTGAGTTTTTCCGATAATTTTTGTAGGCAGAATAGAGGCATTTAATGTCTTATCAATTACATTCGTTTCTAATTGTAGCCCCATTTTACAACCAACATAGTTATGTTCATAATCGTATAATTCGTTATATGATTGCTCTACTCCACTACTATTTAAAGAATAACTACGGTTGTTTCTCCATGTATTTTCTTTGCAATCAGTAGAATCGCTGTTATCTGTAAAATTATGCATTATAAATGCCTGAGCGGTTGGAGCTGCCGTTTCCTTAGACTGATATACTATGTTATTTTCAACAATAGTATGATTTGCTCCTGCATTACCAATACAGCCAGTAACAGTATTTACAAATATATTGTTTTTAATATGGATATAAGAACCACCATTATCACCAAAAGTAATTCCACCTTGTGTTAAGTTTGCAGTATTATAGTCACCCCCTCTGAACCAATTACCAATTATCTGTATTGAATCATTTACTGAGCCATAACATCCAAAAATATTTATCTTGTCATCTTGGTGGGATTGTAAGTGTATATTCTCAAAACTATTATAGTTTATCTGATTTCCTCCTCCACCATCCACACCTGTAAATTGAACTGCATGATGTCCTGGGATTCCACCAATTATATTCTTGAAATAATTGTTAATAACTTTAATCCCGGAATTTGTACCATTGTTAATTGGATTCGCTGTGTTTGCTCCTATAAATATTCCATCTGCAATTGAATCAAATACACAATCCGTAATTGTTAGATTTTTAGCATTTTCAGCTGAAATAGCACGAAAAGCGAACTTAGAAAACTTGCAATTTTTGATAGTGATATTTGAACATTCCCATAATTTGATTGCGGTTCCTGTTAATCCTGTGAAACTCAATCCACTTATTATCCTGTCGTTAAAATTACCTCTAGCATCCCCAAAGTATTCAAGAGGTCCTGATGGAGTATATGGGCCAGCGTATCTTGTTCCCTGACCAAAAGAAATGACGTGGGAGATAAATATAAGCGTTGTAATCAATACAACTTGTTTTTTTAATGTTTTCATTTTGTTGTTTGTGTTTAATAAAATTCATTGCTTTGTTTCACTGAATTTTATAAATTAGAAATTGAAAATAATTGATGCTGTTTATTTTGATAATCCTTAAAATGATTTATCTACTTCTTTGATCCTTTATTAGTATCGAAAGAGAATTAAAATTTTAATGAACTAAAATGAATTTAATTTGTTTTTGTAAGTAGTTTATAAGTATTAGCATATTTTTTTATCACCCCCCTTTAATTAATTCTATATCAAATTGTGTAAATAATGTATTGATTAATTTAATTTATTGTGTTATACTTTTTGAATCATCACCGTTCTTTTTATATGATAGACATATTCCTATTTTACTTTTATGTTCTTTAAAAATGGTGAATTGTCTGATATTGTTATTAACATTACGATGCTAATGTCATAGTTTGATAATAGTCCTTACGTGTTCAAAAAAATAGTTTAAGTTTAAATGATTGATTTTGCTTTTCAACAAAAAGTGTGAATTATATACTCTGTCTTCAAAGTTTTAGAATAATGAATTGTTTTAAGCCAGAATCTTTGTTTCGAAGCGAAGAGACAGTTTCTTTTTCATTTTATGAAGATTATTATATATCAAAATCCAATTCCCGTTATCAATCGCTATTAATCTTTCAAGGAGTTTGAATTTCATTGGTCGGCTTATAGGTTTTGGTAATAAAATGTTCTACTATAAAGCCTGAGGTTTACAAACTTATTTTATTCCGAGGAACTTTGTTAAATCAAGGATATTCTTTCTAAAATAATTTCTTGTTTTCTATATGGCAAAGATATGTATAAACCCTTAGTATTCAGCAATATATTGCGTTGTAGCAATAATTATTCTGTTGTAGCAAATTGTTTTGATGTGCTTATTAATATTAAGATTGCAGTTAACTGTGCTTAGATATAGAAATGATGCGCACAGTTTCATCTTAAATGATGTAAATCTCTGAATATAAAAGTAATTAGTGAAAATGTATCGAAGAATAATCTTGAATTTATTGCTATGGTGCTTGCAGTAAAAACTGGATTATTCTTGTTTGTATTATTACAGGCAGATAAAAAGATAATTCATTCATTAATACAATTTATATTCCTTTTAAGAATTTGGGTATTAAATTTTTATGATTTCATAGATTTAATATAACTAGTCATAAATAATATTGTTATATTTTAACTATAATTGACGTGGTATATTGATGCAAAAAGAGTGCATTGTCATAAATTATTTGATATATTAGAATAATCTAAATGCTAAATTAACTATTTCCATCTAGTAAAATATCTTAAAATCCTGATTAATTGAAAATTGGTAACTCTTTTTGGTAATGTAACTCAAATCACCTTATTTATACGCCTTAAAATTTACGGAATAGTTTGATCGAAAATAAAAACGTTATTTAACTTTTGTTTTTTTCTGATTTTTAATCTTGTATTAATTTGTTTGTGGAATAAATCAACAAGATGGGTAGCAATTGTGGATTTTATTTACTTGAATTGATTCAGGTATAACTATTCAAAATGGTTTGGTGAGTTTGTGGGTGGATAGTTTGGAAACGAAGGCATGGGCATAGGAAGTCTGTCAAAAGTATCTGTATATAAGAAGTACTATTTACTTCTCTTTTTACAAATTTAAAAGAGTGTAGTAACGAAAAGAAGGAGAGGTTTTACAACTTCTCCTTCTTTTCGTTATTAAGTTTATAGGTTGCTTTCTGGCAGTGCCTGATAACGTGAATTTATTGAGGGTTATTGAAAAATAAACCAGCTAATCTTAGTCTTATTATGACCAACCAAAGGCTTGATTATTCTTTTGCTGAATATTATTCATTTTTACTGTTCCAGAGCCTTTTTCCACTGCCAGTATCCGACTATAGCCATGATAGTATAGATTATGAATAAAACAGCGGTAGGATACAATCCTTTGTAAAAGAATAGTCCTGTAGCAATGCCATCTGCTACTATCCACACCAACCAATTTTCAATCAGCTTTCGGGCAAGCATCCAGGTTCCGATAACGCTTAACATCCCTACGAGTGAATCGGCTTTAGGAATGGTTGAATCGGTAAATTTAGCAAGAACTAAGTAGTAAATTACATAAATCAATATAGAAGAAGCGCCAAGCTGAAGTATCAATCGTTTGGTGATTTTCGTTGCAGGGAGTTCCTGACCTGTATCCGGCTTGCCATATTTCCAGTTGAACCATCCATATACACTGATCACCAGATAATAGAACTGGAGACTCATGTCGGCATAAAACTTTGTCTGAAAGAAAACTACGATATACAATGCTGACGACAAAAACCCGAAAATCCAAAGGCTTATTTTTTGTTTTATGGAAAGATATAAGTAAATCAAGCTGAGGATAGCTCCAACTATTTCAATCCAGTTTTCGTATATGTACTTTAATATCATGACTTTGAAATTTGAGATTATGAATTAAGTAATAATGCATAATAGGATTGATAATGAGCTAAATAAAGTAAAGAGTAACTAAGGGCTGTAATTCCCGTTACTCTTTAAACTTATTTCTTTTGAAACTCTTCAAATCATTTAAGTATTTTCTCGTACGATCCTGGAGTTTGTAAAATTTCAACAGCTTTCTGCAACGATTCATTATCAGCATCCATGATCTGATAGTACTCGTTCATTTCCCATAGATCGCGGGCAACCAAGGCTTTTAATTGAAGCTTTATAAGAGGCTTCGAGACAATAAACTGAGCAGTGTCAATTTTAATCTTCTCTTTTTCAGCTTCACTGATCAATTGATTCAGCAGTTTTTCATTCACTTCATAGTCTTTTTTAAATTTGTCGAACGAAGTATATTTCTTTTTTAGTTCTGCCCTGTTTTTATCGATGTACTGTACGCATACTTTATTTACAACACCTCGAGCCACTATTTTACGATGGAAATCGGTATAACGTGTTGTATCAAGTGGTACAAAAATGTCAGGCATAATGCCTCCACCTCCATAAACAGTTCGTTTCAGGTTCAGCGTCTGGTAGCGCAATGAGTCTGGGAAATGTATGCTATCGGCATGCAAGAACTCACCTTTTTTGAAACGATCCACTAAATCCATTTCGTACTTTTCGTATCCTCCTTTATAAGATTTTTGAATACAGCGGCCGGTAGGTGTATAGTAGCGTGCAACAGTAAGTCGTAGCATTGAACCGTCAATCAATGGAAACTGACGTTGTACCAATCCTTTCCCAAATGTACGGCGTCCAATAATAATAGCCCGGTCCCAATCCTGCAATGCTCCCGAAACTATTTCACTTGCTGATGCTGAATACTCATCCACTAATACAATTACTTTTCCTTTTTCAAAATTACCGATAGTAGACGATTCGGCTACAGTTTTAGGCTGATTCAATCCCTGGGTATATACTATAAGTTTATTCGTAGTAAGAAATTCATCCGCTAACTGAATGGCTGCGTTTAAATAGCCACCACCGTTTCCCTGCAAACTTAGAATGAGTTGTTTCATTCCTTTCTCGCGAAGAGTGTTAAGAGCCTTTATGAATTCCTGAACCGTTGAATTTCCAAAGTTGTTAATCTTGATATATCCTATATCTTTACCAATCATATAACTGGCATCTACGCTGTAAAGTGGAATTTTATCACGTATAATTTTAAATTCCATTAGTTCTTTCTTCCCACCCCGCTGAATCTTCACTGTTACTTCAGTTCCTTTTTGTCCACGTAAGCGTTTGAAAATGTCAGAATTCTGCATTTTTACTCCGGCTACTAAATCGTTATTAATGTATATTATCCGATCGCCTGGTAAAACGCCCACCTTTTCAGCCGGGCATCCTGAGATGGTTTGGATCACTAACAGCGTATCTTCCATTAACTGAAACTGGATACCGACTCCTTCGAAACTACCTTCAAGTGGTTCGTTTACACGTTCAACTTCTTCTTTTGGAATATATAACGAGTGTGGATCCAATTCTTTCAGGATGCTTTCCAGTGCTGTTTCCACCAATTTTTTATCATTGATACTATCGACATATAAATTCGAAATAGCTGTTAATGCGTTAGTCAGTTTGCGCTGCTGCATTGTGGAGAACCCTTGTGCAAAAAGAACCGGAGTGAGTATAAATAACAGGAGGGAGATGATTATCTTTTTCATTTCAATGTTAATTTTTAAACGAACGACAAAGGTACAAAAAAAACGTATCGGGCTGACTTGCTTTGAAATTAATATAGAGAAAGATTTATACATTTAACACTCACTTTTCGTTGAACGATTTAATTCCATTATTTGTTGCAGTAAACTTGTCCGTTTATTTTTTGAATCAGAAGTTGTATAGCTGCATAAATCAGTAACATATTGCAATTATTTCCGGACAATTTTTCCTTTCTTCCAACCACTATTGCTTCGCCTTTTGTTCACCATCTATTCACTCTTAACCCCTAAATAAGCTCATAGTACTCCCTATATATTCCGTATCTATATAAATACGGAATATATACGGGTTATATAGGGAATATATAGGGAGTATATAGGGAATACCAGTGAATAGATGGTGAGCAAAAGGTGATCATATATAGAATTGAAAAAAGCAGGCAGTTCTGGTTGCTGAATTTTCTGTTTGAGGAGCTGTTATCAAAACAAACAAGACGTGAAGGTGCCGAAAATAAATTAAGAAGACCGGTTTTCGGATTTTTAATAAGAAGGTTGGATTGATCAAAAGCTTGAAGTGGGATGAATTTTAAAGTGATTTTAATTCCAATTGCTTCATAAAGTTTTCACCGGCATTAAGCGCGTCGGGGTGGCAGCTTTTTATTAACGAAATGGAGCGGTAAATGTCGGTGATGGGCAGGGTGCTTTCATCGGTTTCTATAAATAGGCGGTCGGTAGGAGTGAGGAGCACACTTTCGGAATTATAGTGTTCGCCAAACGATAATGCACAACCGGTTTTTAATGCTTGCCTTGCCAGTTCGGGTTTACCACGGAAACCATGAATAATCCAGAGTTGGCGGGGGGTCAGCTTCTTTTTAAGGTCGAATAACTCATTGAAGCAGCCCACGCAATGGATTATCAATGGTTTGCTTCTTTCTTCAGAAAGAGCGATTTGAGCTTCAAAGACCCGGATTTGAAGTTCAAAAGGGACTTCCCTGTTTTTATCAAGTCCACATTCGCCAATAGCCGCCAGTCGATGATCTGTTGTCCAGGCCTTTAGTTTGTCCAATAACTCCAATGAAAACTCATCGGCATGCCATGGGTGAAATCCGACAGAGAATAAGCCTTCCTGATTCGAAGCAAAGATTTTATCTGCCTGAATGAAAGTTAGATTTTGAATTGCGGGATGGTCTGTATTTGATGCTGAATGAGTGTGAATGTCGACAAACATAAGGGGTTTAATTATATTGTAATGATTTTTTCATTTGCCTGAATATAGTCCGTCAGAGCTTTGCCCATATACCTTACATGTACTCCCAGCTGAATTAATTTATCGGTAACACCCAGATTGTCGCTGCAGGCTTTACAAGCTTCAACATTCACACCTCTGCTGATCATTTCCATTACTTCTGTCTGAATTTGTGTGTCATTTCCAATAAGCTTTGCCGATGCTCCCCAAATAATGACATTGACTTCGTCCCACCAATTGTTTTTTATTGAGTTGGTTGCATACATCGTTAACATGTTGAATACTGTATCTTTATTATCGGTAGTCCATAAAATATTAAGCTTTTCCATAGTATAATTTACTTGTTTAATTTAAAAGTTAAGTTTTTGTTTTTCAATTTAATTAACCTAAATCTCAATGGAATGAGACACTCGTTCAATGCTTAAATAATTATTGTCCACAAAGATATAAATTTCAAACGAAAATTTGTACCTTTGCAACCCCATTTTGAAACAAAGAATTTAGTAACAAAAACTTAAAAGAAGATATGAACACAACCGAATTATTCAGCACTTTGCCTTATAAAGTAGCTGACATGTCACTGGCTGACTTTGGCCGGAAAGAAATTGAATTAGCTGAAAAAGAAATGCCGGGCTTAATGTCTTTACGGACAAAATATGGTCAGCAAAAACCGTTGAAAGGTGCCCGGATCATGGGTTCGCTTCATATGACTATCCAAACTGCAGTGCTAATCGAGACCCTTGTTGAACTGGGTGCTGAAGTGCGTTGGTGCAGTTGTAATATCTATTCAACTCAGGATCACGCCGCTGCAGCTATCGCAGCATCTGGGGTTCCTGTCTTTGCATGGAAGGGTGAAACGCTGGAAGAATATTGGTGGTGTTCGCTTCAGGCATTAACTTTCGAAGGTCACAAAGGCCCGAATATAATAGTTGACGATGGTGGAGATGCTACCATGATGATTCATGTGGGTGGAGCAGCTGAAAAGAGTGCAGCCGTACTTGATAAGGAGGCTGATGGAGATGACGAACGTTTGTTGTATGCCATTTTGAAAGATGTATTGAAAGAAGATAGTACTATCTGGACGCGGATGATTCCTGAAATCCGTGGGGTCTCTGAAGAAACAACAACAGGTGTTCACCGTCTGTACCAAATGCTTGAAGAAGGATCGTTGTTATTCCCTGCCTTTAATGTAAATGATTCGGTAACAAAATCTAAATTCGATAATTTGTACGGTTGTCGTGAATCACTGGCTGATGGAATCAAACGTGCTACTGACATTATGTTGGCTGGTAAGGTTGTGGTTGTTTGTGGATATGGTGATGTCGGAAAAGGGTGTGCCAAATCCATGCTGGCATATGGTGCCCGTGTTATTGTTACGGAAATTGATCCGATTTGCGCATTACAGGCTTCTATGGAAGGTTTCAAAGTTACTACCATTGAAGATGCTTTGGCCGAAGGTAATTTATATGTTACCACTACCGGAAACCGGGATATTATTCGCATAGAACATATTGCAAAAATGAAAGATGGTGCTATTATATGTAATATCGGCCATTTTGATAATGAAATACAGGTTGAAAAACTGAAGAAATACCCGGGAATCAAACTGGTAAATATTAAACCTCAGGTTGATAAATATATTTTCCCTGATGGTCACAGCATTTTATTACTGGCTGATGGACGTTTAGTGAATTTGGGTTGTGCTACAGGGCATCCATCATTTGTAATGAGTAATTCGTTCACCAATCAGACATTGGCTCAAATTGAGTTGTTCACTAAGGATTATGCAGTAGACGTATATCGTTTGCCAAAGTACCTGGACGAGGAAGTAGCACGATTACATCTGGATCAGCTCGGAGTAAAGCTTACTGTATTGACTCCTGAGCAGGCTGCGTATATTGGAGTTGATGCTAAAGGTCCTTACAAACCTGAACATTACCGCTATTAACCAGTAGGAAACAAGAATAAAAAAATCCACGTCCATGTATGCACATGAACGTGGATTTTTTTATTAATCAGGATATTGTATGATCGCTGTTTCAGTGAGAATTAACGAATACGTAACCTCATGCCGGCTTTTATATGGGTTTTGGGTTTAATATCATTCAACTTGCAAAGCGACTTTATATTTGTACCGCTACGGGCGGCTATACGACCCAGATTATCATGCTTGCGCACTATATAGTATTTTGCAAGTTGCGTAGCATGGACTTCATGTTGATAATAGTAGGATCCCTTTTTTGTAATCAAATACGATCTGTCGCGAACACGTCCCGTGGCAAAATCAATCAAGTGAGTTGGATTTAACGCGTTACCAATATAGCGTGTCTCAAAATGAAGGTGTGGGCCTGTGGAGTGACCGGTATTTCCTCCGTAAGCTATCAGTTGCCCTGCTTTAATATTTTGATTTAAAGTAACTAAAACTGCAGATAAATGTCCGTATACGGTCTCCAACCCATTGTTATGGCGGATAACTATATAATTCCCATATCCACGAGCTTCATAATCGATGATACGAACTTTTCCTGAGAATGCACTACGAACAGAATCCCCAACTTTCAACCGAAGGTCGACGCCATAGTGGAATCTGTATCGACGAGGACCAAATTCCGAAGTTATCTGTCCATGAACCGGTACAAAAAAATTGGAAACATCAATCCTAACTGAATCAGGCAAGCTTTCAATCGGAATTTTATAAGGATTGATATGGTCACTGGTCCAGATATTATTATAGATATCTTCGGCCGGGTGATTTTCCATTAGGTCATCTGAATTATCGTTCAGCATTTCACGATAAACATTAACTGTATCCCTTTTAGGAATCAGGGAAAATTTCATGCGCTGAGAGAACCCCCCTAAAGTAGAGAGCAAAAAAGCAATTATAAAAAGATATTGTTTGAGAGAAGAAGGCATAAAATACTTTTAGGGATGCATATCTGAGTGTATGCAAAATTTATAAATTAAAGAAGGGGAAAATCAACCGCTAAATTTCATCATTCGCATACAAATAGTTCAATACCGCATGATTGAACACAAAGATCTCATTGTCATTAAAAAAACGGGCTAACTCTTCTTTGGCACTTTCGACCGTGTCGGAAGTGTGAACTATATTTTCCTGAACACTCATGCTGAAATCACCACGAATAGTTCCGAAAGCAGCCTCGCGACCATTTGTTTTACCCGCCATCTCGTGTACAATATGCACAGCATCCAGTCCTTCCCAACAACAAACAATCACAGGGGTAATCATCATGGAATCCTTTATTCGTTTAAAATAAGGGCGTTGTACTAAGTGTGCATAATGTTCTGCAAGAATTTCATCTGTGAGCTGCATCATCTTTATTCCACACAATTGCAGCCCTTTTCGCTCAAAACGTTGAATCACCTCACCAATCAACCCTCTTTGAATTGTACAGGGCTTAATAATTACGAGTGTTTTTTCCATATTTTCAGGGGAATTAAAGTCTATTTATTTGTTTATGCTGTCCAAAATTAAAAAAAAGGGGATTGTATTCAAAGAAAGTTCTATATTATTAACTTATAGAGCCCCAATTTAAGGTATTCGTTTTCATTTTTTTTAATTGATTTGCCATTACTCTATTTTCATTCTCGAGTAGTTGTGGATCTAGTTCCAGAATTTCTTTGGCTACATTACGCGCAATTTCAAGCATTTTACCATCCTGGGCCAAATTTGCAATCTTCAGATCGAAAGGTAACCCGCTTTGTTGTGTTCCTTCCATATCACCTGGTCCACGAAGTTTTAAATCAGCCTCAGAGATTTCAAATCCATCATTGGTCCTTACCATGATTTCCATTCGTTTACGAGTCTCTGCAGCTAATTTAAACCCTGTGAGTAAAATACAAAACGATTGTTCTGCTCCACGACCAACCCTACCGCGTAACTGATGCAACTGGGACAGTCCAAACCGTTGTGCGCTCTCAATGACCATCACTGAAGCGTTCGGAACGTTTACTCCAACTTCAATCACAGTAGTGGCGACCATAATTTGTGTTTCACCTCTTACGAACTTCTGCATTTCAAATTCTTTTTCTTTTGACTTTAGCTTTCCGTGAACCATGCTCACTTTGTAATTGGGAAACGTTTCAGTAATATATTCATATCCTGATTCCAGATTCTGTAAGTCAACTTTCTCAGACTCCTGAATTAACGGATAAACTATGTAAATTTGCCGCCCAGCCTGGACTTGTTTTGCAATAAATCCATTAAGTGCCTGTCGTTTTGTTTCGTAATAATGATAGGTTTGAATTGGTTTTCTACCGGGAGGTAATTCATCAATTACCGATATACTCAAATCACCATAGATAGTCATAGCCAAAGTCCTTGGTATTGGGGTTGCAGTCATTACAAGAATATGAGGAAGCAGTGTGCTCTTTTTCCACAGTCTTGAACGCTGTTCTACCCCAAAACGATGTTGCTCATCTATAACAACAAGACCCAGATTGGCAAACTGTACCACGTCTTCAATAAGTGCGTGTGTTCCAATTAGAATATTTAATTCTCCTGAAAGAAGTTTTTCGTGAAGGATAACCCGGTCTTTTGGGCGGGTAGAGCCGGTGAGTAAAGCCACTTTTACTCCCAGATCACCCAAGAATTCATTTATACTTACAAAATGCTGATTAGCCAGGATTTCAGTTGGAGCCATGATGCATGCCTGAAAACCATTATCGATAGCCATTAACATTGCCATAAGTGCCACCAAAGTTTTCCCGCTTCCCACATCTCCTTGCAGCAAACGATTCATTTGCCTGCCAGAAGCAACATCAATCCTTATTTCTCGTAATACCCGCTTTTGAGCATTCGTTAATTCAAATGGCAAATACTCATTGAAAAAAGTATTGAAGTTATGTCCAATCTGACCAAAAATAAAGCCTTTGTAGTGCTGATCACGCCACTTGGTTTGTTGAAGTATGTTCAATTGGATATAAAACAATTCTTCAAATTTCAGTCGTTGACGAGCTTTGTTTAATAGGTCTGCGTTTTTAGGAAAATGAATGTTTACCAGAGAGTCAGTCAGGTTTAATAGCGCGAATTTCTTCAATACATAGGCAGGAAGAGTTTCAGGAATTCCTGATTTAATACTCTGAACGAGCGGATAAAGGATTTTCTGAATAGTTTTGGAATTCAGAAAACTACCCTTCATTTTCTCGGATGTGTTGTAAAATGGTTGTAATCCCATTTGCTCCGGGGGAGGTAATTGAGATGCAATTTCAATTTCAGGATGGACTATATTAAAACGTCCGTTAAAGGCTGAAGGTTTTCCAAAAATGACATAGTCAATTTTCGTATGATATTTATCAATTACATATTTTACGCCTTTAAACCAGACTAATTCAATAGTATTGTGACCATCTGTGAAAATGGCTGTCAAGCGTTGGTTATGACCTTCCCCTACCTTCTCAAACCTGATAATCTGACCTTTTACCTGAATGAAAGGCATATCTTCCGAAATTTCGTGCAGGTAATAAAACCTGCTCCTGTCAACATATTTGTATGGGTAATGACGCAACAAATCCTCGACACTTTGAATGCTAAGTTCTTTGTTGAGTAGATCGGCTCTTTTAGCTCCTACTCCGGGTAGATATTTTATGTCTGTTAGAAAATCCATAGTTATTTATCCCGATATATATTTTCCAAACGGAATCAATCTTAAAATAAAGATAATTGCCAAGGAACAAACCAATGTCAAAACAATCAGCAATGGTAATGAAATCAAAGGATGCGCCATGGTCCAAAAGATTCCGTTGTTGAAGAAAATTCCGATAACCATTACATGTACCAAATAAATCCCATAGTTATAATTACTGATTGTGCTTTGAATCATTGAAAAACTTTTGTTTTTAATGGTTGTATTTTTAACCCATAGAAAAATTGCCATCGATTGAATAATTGTATTTATCGATAAGTAACCATACATGCTTAGATCAAGTTTGTGAGTAGCCCTGCTAAAAATGTAAGTTGAAACGGCAGACACTATAATGCTTAGAAAGAAAATAGTAAAAGCAACATGCTTTACCTTAATTGAATTAACCGGAAATTTACCGAGATAATAGCCTAATACTAAAAAGCCGGAATACAGAAAATATCCAAAGAATTTACTTGCATACTGACCTGACCAGGTATACATATTTAAAGGCAATGATTTACAGGCAACAGTTAGTATTACCCATCCCAACAACAAATACAGAATTGTTGACTGGTTTAATTTGCGTACTCCTTTCCCCATAAAAGGCACAAAGATGTAAATAAACAGGATCATGTAAATGTACCAAAAATGCTTTGAAATGCCTTCTTTTAAGAATAGATCGACTGCCCACTTTAAAATAGATTGAATCTGATGTGGCTGAACTTTTGGATTAAGCATTGACCACTGGAAAACCCAGTAAGCAACCATCCAAAATAAAAAGGGGATTAAAACACGTAAAACTCTTCTTTTGTAAAACTGCCATAGTTTATATTCTTTTGCCAACAAGGTTGCTCCGCTTAACATCAAGAACACAGGCACTGCAAATCGAACACCACTATCAACTACATTCCCTATCCACCAGAAAGACATGTTTTTGCAATAGCTCATTTTTACCAACGGGCTGGATACGTGTATAATGATTACTCCAAATGTTGCAATTGCCCGTAATGTATCAAGCCATTGTTTGTTGTTGATGTTAGAATCCATAGAATTTCTATCTGTTCAAAAGATCAGATTTGAATAGGGCTTCTGCCAATTCTAAATCAAAACCTGTGGTGATTTTTATATTCTCACGATTTCCTTCCACCAAATTTATTTTTTCACCAAAGGCTTCTACTACTGAAGCATCATCTGTGAAAAAAGAAGAGAATTCTTGTTTGTAGGCATTTTTCAGGATCTCACTATCGAAAACCTGAGGTGTTTGAACTAATTTATATTTTGAGCGGTCAACAGATACACTTCCTGTAGAAATTACTTGTCGGATGCTTTCAATCAAATCAATCACAGGAATAGCTGACCCATGTATCTTCGCTTCATCAAAACAACGTTTAATGGTTTCTGTAGTAACAAATGGACGAACGCCATCATGTACTGCCACTAAAGCCGGGATTTGTATAATATCAAGTCCGTTTTTTACTGAATTATAACGGGTCTGTCCACCAATGACAATTTGATGTAAGAGGTTGAATGCATATTTCTCACAAAGATCCCTCCAAAGATTAATTTGAACTGATGGAAGTACTAAGATAAGTTGTATTGATGCATCATAGCGATGAAATGCTTCGAGTGTGTGCATTAAAATGGGTTTCCCCTTTATTTCAATAAATTGTTTGGGAATGTCAGTCTGCATTCGCACACCTTTTCCACCAGCAACTATGAGGGCAATTTTGGCTTTTGTCATGTTGAATATAAAAAAAACTAAAACAAAGATAAGCATTAAGTAATAAATACCTAATAACAACCGATTAATTCTTCTCAGAAAAATTGATTATTAGAATTTTACAAAACAAATAAGCACAAAGTAGCATTACTTGTCTGAAAAACCACAACATTTGTATAACTTTGCACCCTAAAAAAATCAGAAAAATGAAAAGAAGAGATTTTATGCTTTTTGTAGCTCTACTGCTGATTGTAGGTTTTTTACGAGCTCAACAAAATATGGATTCGAAACGAAGCAACATTTTTGAAGCACTTTCAGCAACTGATTCAACAACTCCCGCTACTGTAAAAATTCATCAGGACAAACGAATCGAACAACTGCTGACAAATAAGAAGTCTTTGAATAATTCTCAGGATCAAGCAACTTCAAATGGATATCGTGTACAGGTTTTTTCAAGCAATGTCCAGCGGACTGCTAAAACTGAAGCTTTTAAAATAGAACGGCAAATACGTGAGGTTTTCCCCGATGAAGCTGTTTATGTGAATTATTCTTCTCCTTTCTGGAAAGTAAGGGTTGGCGATTTTCTTTCTCAGTCTCAGGCACAATTATTTCGGACAAAATTGATTGAAGCTTTTCCAGGTATGAGAAGCGAAACTTATATTGTTCGCGAGCAAATATTCATTTCAGTCTCTAAATAAACATATGATGGATTTTAATATCAACCAACCGGTTCCCTTTGATAGTGAAAAGACGGAACAAATAGCACAACATTATAAACAAATTATTCAACTTTTGGGTGAAGATGTAAATCGTGAAGGCTTACTGAAAACGCCTGAACGTGTAGCACGTGCTATGCAATTTCTGATGCAGGGTTATGAACAAAGTCCCGAGGAAATAATTAAATCTGCTATGTTTACTGAAAATTACCGTCAAATGGTAATTGTGAAAGATATTGATTTTTATTCTATGTGCGAACACCATATGCTTCCTTTTTTTGGAAAGGTACATATTGCGTATATACCCAATAAACAGATTACGGGATTGAGTAAAATTGCACGAATTGTGGAGGTTTATGCACGCAGAATGCAGGTCCAGGAGCGTATGACTACTCAAATAAAAGAGTGCATTCAGAAAACGCTCAATCCAATGGGTGTAATGGTAATTATTGAGGCTCAGCACTTATGTATGCAAATGCGCGGAGTTCAGAAACAGCACTCCATTACTACAACCTCGGATTTTACAGGCGTTTTTGAGCAAGCAAAAACCCGTGAAGAATTTATGAACCTGATAAATAAAAAGTAGGGAAAATCAGCTCTACTTTATTCTTTTTTCCAACAGTTCATCTGCTATCCGGACACAATCAATACAAGAAAACTGTGTTTTCTTTATATCCAAACAATGGGTTTTACCTACTATTGCCTTGAATTCATCGGTAATGCCGGGTTTGTCTACTTGTACAAGTAACCTTTCCGCTGAAAATAATGCACCACAAATTCCATCCTGAACTCTCCCACCTCCACAGGCACGGTATTCTTCAATTTCTTGATCTGAAATATCAAATTCCTTTTGAAAACCTTTCAAAATAGCTTGTGCGCAGTTCAGGTTATCCGGTTGTAAGTGAAAATATAGATTTGATTTCTTACGGTTATACTGATTTTTCATCTTCTTTTGTCTCAAAATTTACTTTCTTCTCAATAATATATTCCGGCCTGTTTTTGATTTCATCAAATAAATTGCCAATATATGCTCCTACAATTCCTATGGTAACTAGCTGTACACCTCCAAAGAATATAATCAATACAAATAATGACGTCCAGCCTGAATTTGCGTGCGTGTAACCCATTAACTTCCCAAGAACAGACCAAATACCAAGTATTAAGGAAAATACAACAGAGAAGAAGCCCAGTGCGCTTGCAAGCTTCAGTGGCTTTGTTGAGAAATAAAGCAAAGAAGTAGTTGCCAACTTCAGCATTTTAGAAAATGGATATTTTGTTTCTCCGGCAAAACGCGCTTCCCTTTCATAATAAAAAGGAACTTGTTTAAATCCGATCCAGGATACCAATCCCCGAATGTATTTCCCTTTCTCGTGCATTTGATTGAACTCACGAATTATACTTTTATCGATCAATCTGAAGTCCCCTGTATCTACTGGAAGTCGCACTTCAGAGAAGAAATTTAGCAAGCGATAAAATACTTTTGCAGATAGCTTTTTGAAGATTCCTTCTCCTTTTCTTGATTTTCGAACGCAATACACTACTTGTGCATTTTTATTTACCATTGTTTTGATCATTTCAGGAATTACTTCAGGTGGATCTTGAAGGTCTGCATCAATAATTACGGCCATATCCGATTTGCAATAATTCAATCCCGCAGTTACTGCTTTTTGATGTCCGAAGTTTCTTGAAAATGAAATGATTTTTATTTTTTTATCTGTTTTTGTTAGCTCCGAAAGTAAATGTTCAGTTTCATCAGTACTCCCATCATTGATAAAGATAATTTCAGATTGAAATTCTAAATTATCCAGAACTGACGTTATTCTCTTGTATGTTTCAGTTATAACTTCTTCCTCATTAAAACAGGGTACAATAATACTAAGTGATTTCTTCATTTGGCATTAATTTTTAAAAGTATAGTATTTGTTTAGTACAAAATTGATACATGTATATACTACGATTGATAATAACTGGCAAAGGTAAGGATCGATGTGAGTAAAATGTAATAATACGTACAGGTTCCCTAGCTGAAATAAATAGGATATAGCAAAGGTAACTATAAATTTAAAAACTGTAACACTCAGTCTTGTTTTACTCTCAAAAGTCCAACTACGATTCCATATAAAACTGTTTATTAGACCAATAATATATCCAATTAAATTTGAAATATAATCAGAGCAATGGAATACTTTTAATAGAATCCAAATGACTCCTGCCGTGAGAAGTGTATTGGATATACCAACAATTCCAAATTTAATAAATTGAATAAGGGATTTGTTCTTTTTCATTGTTTCACATCTTCTTTAAACGAAATATTCTTATATATCGTAATGTCCACCATGCCCTTTGAAAACATTTTAATGGGCACCCAATGTGTTTGGTTTTTTAAATCAGATGCAAATGAATCTTTCACATTTGAGATATTTGAATAAATGAAATATCTGCAATTTTCATCAGTTCCTACTATCTTACCTTCATTTTTAAGCTCCGCAAAACCACGATCACCATATAAACAAAAGCCGGCAGAAATTTGATGGTAATCCATTTTCTGTTGATCAATATAATTAAAGCAGTCTTTTCTCAATTCATAATAAGGCAAATGCGCAAGTGTGGAATCCCAGGATTTTGCAATTCTATCGGGATATATCCATAAGTTTCCACTCAGTTCAAAACACAGCACCAGAATAAGAGTAATTTTCATTCTTTTCTCACTATAAATATTATTGAGACCCGACAAAGCTAAGAGAGTCAGCAAAAAGAACTGGGGCATAAAGTATCTTCCGGAAAATGGCATTTGTGTAATAAAAACAAAAAGGATATATAATCCTGTCAGTAGAAGAAAAAACAATAAAATAATCTTAAATTCAGGAGCTAATTTTGTCTTTCTTCTTATTCCAATAAAAGCAACGTAAATTCCGATAATCCAGATTACAATACGTCCATTTTCAACTGAACGAAGTCCAAATTCTGCGAAATGTCTAATTATCCTACTAATCCCATTTGGTAAAGAATAATGACTGTTTTCGGTTGAATCAGAGAAAAACCAACCATTAACAATAATATAATATGTAAAATAACTTACTAAGAGTAAGAACGTCGGCAGATATGGAATTACTATTTTGATTATAGAGCGGATATTCAGCTTAGTCGTTGTAATGTATATATAGTAAAAATGAATAAGCAACAGAATTAAACCTACAAATATACCTCGCATATTAATGCAGCAGAGAAAGAATACTCCGATAGATAATAAATAGGATTTGTTTTCTAAAACAGCTCTTAGTGAAATGATAAATGCCGTAAATAATATGAAATCGGGCGATGCAATCGAAAATTGAGTCAAAAGGGTAGATTCAAACAACGTGATAACTAACACCCAACCGACAATTTTTTCTGGAAATAATCCTTTTAGTATTTTCCAAACATTAAATATCAGGACTAGAGCCCAGAAAAGAATAAAAGCATGGGATACCCAAATTTTATATCCAAACACTTTCCATAATACAGCAGTCATAATACCCATTAGAGGAGGATGATAACCGGTTGCTACTATTTCAGCACCTGAATTCTGTGCCGGCATTAAAAGCTGATGAAAATCTGTTCTGTAGAACCAATGTGCTTCTTTTGAAATTTGTTGAATATTATCCCAAAAATAACAGTGATTTATACAAATCATAGTAAGCAGAATATAGACTATCACTGCAGAGAACTGAAAAATTACATTTGTTTTATTCTCAAATTTCATTTGATTCAATTTTTAGGCTCTTGATAAAATCAATTAACGTGAAAATTATTACAAGTGAATATACAAAAAATGCAGGTGACATAGGAAGTACTTCGTTAAACCGGGAACAACGGATGTAAGAATAAAAGGATATAAGCAAAATACCTAATGGAAGTTGTATGTTTTTTCGAAGTACTAAATAGTATAAAACCCCTAACAAATCTCCTAAATACATGTACCTTTCATGCATACCCGGTAGAATAAACGGAACAATTATTGAACTTAAGAAAGCAAGTTTAATCCAACTTTCAAACGAAAAAGAGAACTGCTTTCTACTTAGCCAAAAGCCAGTAAATAATGTCAGAATAAATGTCAAAATGAGTCCTGCTATTTTCATCGGTTCATATAAGCTGTTACTTATCCAGATGTAGATGTTGGGAAAATTAAGAGTAAGGAACCTGAACCGGTCTGTTTGTGCTAGATATGTTTTTAATAATTCTGTAAATGGACGTCCATAAAAACAGGCAGGAGCAATACTTATAATAAAAACAGCAGGTATTATTAAAAAATAATACCAACGGATATTACCCCTTAGCATCAATACAAAATAGAACGGTAATATTATTGCAGTTTGCATTTTAAACGCAAAAGCAATTGCTAAAAACAAAATAGAGAGAAATTGTTTTTTTTGTAGGATAAAATAAATACTCCCCATTACAAATGCTGCATAAATGGAATCGCATTGTGATAAATAACTGCTATTAAGTACTACCGAAGGAATTAATGGGATGATGGCAAGTGAAATCAGTATTACAAGTTTATCCCGGTGTTTTTGAAAGACAATTTTACCAATAAAGAAAGCCGCCAGATATTCGAATAAAATAGAGACAATCTTTACCGAATAAAGCGGGTTTAATCCAATTTTAGTGATCGCAATCAGAATATAAATATAGGAAGGGGTATAATCGTAAAACCCGTATTTTAATGATGAAAAATAGCCATGAGCTTTTATGAATTGCATCCATGGATGTAGGAAGCCTACATAATCTCCTGTATGAACAGGTAAAAAAATAATTTTTATCGATATACTAATAATTATCAATACTATCCAAATAATATTCTTTGACATGAAATTCAAATGTTTTTTAATCAATTCCATAATCATAACCATTAAATTGAATTATAGACAAAATATAAACTAACAGATGTTTTATAGTGTGATGAAATTTGATCATGTGTAATGTTCAAAATTCTACTTTTTGAACGATGAGGCATTACAGGTTCTATCGATATTTAATTATAACGACACGATAAAAATAGAATGAATTCTAACTATTATCTAGTCTGTCTGTTTTTGGATACTCAATTAATTATAGCATGCGTAAAAGTACTAAAAACTAAACTGACCATGCTTTTTTATGATACACGTGTAGAGTGTGAAATTTTTAGAAATCGTTTTTCAATTAAATGCCAGGATGCATATCCAACCAGTAAAACCAGAATTATTATAAATAATGAAACTACGACAGGATTATACTTATTGAAAAAACCTAAACTAGTGACAATTTTCATAATTGGATAATGGAATATATATATTCCATATGAAATATCTCCGTGTTTAGCAAAACCGTTTAGCTGTTTAAAACTGAATGCTATAAAAAATACAATAATAGAAAGTGCTAATGGACTAAGAAATTCAACACCAAATTTTCGCTCTAAAATAAATATGAGTACACTAAAGAATAATAATATCT
>Ga0302215_10000900_pt1 | contig 21563 bp, 23 predicted proteins | sample II_Fen_N3_1_FD_194580 | JGI IMG/M metagenome (GOLD analysis project Ga0302215, IMG submission 194580) | Peat permafrost microbial communities from Stordalen Mire near Abisko, Sweden - II_Fen_N3_1 | ecosystem: Environmental > Terrestrial > Soil > Wetlands > Permafrost | place: Sweden: Abisko... | reverse complement strand
AGTAAAGGTATATAAGAATGACTAAAAAAAGAGTAGTAATCACAGGACTTGGTGCAGTATCACCTTTTGGGCTTGGTGTAGATAAATTTTGGAACAGTATAGTTGAAGGCAAAAGCGGAATCAGAACAACGCAAGCACTAGATTTGGAAAGACACACGGTAAAAATTTCCGGTGAAGTTCCTGATTTTAATCCGGAAGACCATATGGATGCAAAAGAAGCTAAAAAAATGGATAGATTCACTCAATTTGGGCTTGTAGCTGCTGAAGAAGCGATTAAAGACGCAGGTTTAGAATCTATTGAAAACCTAGATCCATACAGAGTTGGCGTTATTGTAAGTTCAGCTGCAGGTGGATTCAAAACTTTTGAAAAAAATCACAAAGCAATCATAGATAGAGGACCTACAAAATGTTCTCCATACACAATTCCAATGATGATAGTCGATATCGGTTCTGGCAGAATTGCTATGAAATACGGTTTTAAAGGTGTTAACAAAGCTGTTGTATCAGCTTGTGCATCATCTAATCACTCAATTGGAGATTCTTTCCGCTCGATTCAATACGGCGATGCCGATATAATGATCGCCGGCGGTTGCGAAGCAACAATTTGTGATGTTGGAGTTGGTTCATTTACAAGTGCTAGAACACTTTCAAAAAGAAATGACGAACCTCAAAAAGCTTCTCGTCCATATGACAAAGACAGAGATGGATTTGTCATGGCAGAAGGTGCTGGAGTTCTTGTTTTAGAAGAATATGAACACGCAAAAGCACGTGGAGCAAAAATTTATGCAGAAGTTGTTGGCTACGGACAAACAGCGGATGCTTATGATATAGTTGCACCGGATCCAGAAGGTAAAGGCGCATTCATGGCTATGACATTGGCTCTTAAAGATGCCCAAATGCAATCTAATGACGTTAAATATGTCAACTCACACGGAACAAGCACAGGCCTTGGCGACGTGGCTGAATCTCAAGCGATTGGCAGAGTTTTTGGCGAGTTGGATACAAATAAAAATTTACTTGTAAGCTCAACAAAAAGTATGCACGGACATATGCTTGGTGCAACTGGAGCTGTTGAAGCTATCTCTTGTATTAAAGCAATTACAGAAGGCATAGTTCCCCCAACGATCAATCTTGATAACCAAGATGAGCACGTTGCTAATTTGGACTATGTTCCTCACAAAGCTAGAAAAGTAGAAGTTAACGCGGCGTTAAGCAACTCATTCGGGTTTGGCGGACACAACGCTTCTCTAATTTTCAAGAAATTTGAAGCTTAGATAAATAATAACAATTAAGGTAGGGTGGATTTAATTTTATTAAATCCACCCACTTTTATGCGCTAGTCATCTGGTTGATGAATGAAAATATCTGAATGGAAAGGATTTATTTCTACCTCATCACTCACCCAGGATTTGCTTCCTTTAGAAACTTTCTTGGCTTTTCCGCATTGCTTTGAATGTGAAGCCGCGTCACAGCCTTTATTTAGCTTGTCGCCTGACCTTTTTTGGCCCATTCCACTACCTTTTGACATAATAAAACTCCTTCCATAATACATATTTCATTTTCGAGCATTAAATCAAATTTTTCCTTCCCCTTTAGGACAATTTTTTGAACAAATCAAGAATAATAGCCTCTTAGATTAATTTTTATATCAAAAAATCAAACCACCACTTGCATCTAAACTTTGATTTGATATCATTAATAAACAAGCCGAAAGTTTTATGGCCTTGGCGTGCCATAATCTTATCGTCCGAGTGGGGCGGTTTAGTTTAAACCGTACATCCCAACCGAAATCACTTAGCCAATAAAGGAGAAAAGAAAATGCCAAAAATGAAAACACACAAAGCTGGAGCGAAACGTTACAAAGTAACGGGCACTGGCAAAATCATGAGAAGACATGCTGGAATAGGTCACCTTCTTGCAAACAAAAGTTCTAGCCGCAAAAGAAGAGCAGCAGGACCGGAAGTAGTATCAGACACGCATTTAGATTTAATATCTAAACAACTGCCGTACAAGAAGTATTCAAGATAGGAAAGGTGAATTATGAGAGTAAAACGTGGTAACGTTAGTCGTAAAAGACACAAAAAAATATTAAAACTTGCAAAAGGTTTTATCGGTGCGAGAAGCAGAATTTTTAAAGTTGCTAACTGCGCAGTTATGAAAAAATTGAAATACCAATACAGAGACAGACGTAATCTTAAAAGAAACATGAGAAGACTTTGGATTGTTAGAATCAACGCAGCTGTTAGAGCTCAAGGCATGAACTATTCAAGATTTGTTAACGCTTGTAAGAAAGCTGACATCATTGTGAACAGAAAAATGCTTGCTGACTTGGCAGTAAATGACAAAGAAGCTTTTGACGTAATATTCGAAACAGCAAAAGCAGCAGTTTAATTAAAAGTAAACAACTAAAGAAGCGCTGAGTTTTTAAACTCGGCGCTTCTTTATATTTATATTCAACTTATTATGATTCTAGTTTACCTAAAATTCAATTATTAACCAAGATTTAGTCAAATAAGTCAGCTCCAAATATTCTAGCAGCAATCTTAATTGTTCTTTTAAGTTTCTTTTTTTCTAAAGTTGCTAATCTTTTAACTTCGTCAGAATCACCTTTTAGGTGTGCAACAGTTATTCTAGTTACACCGATTATACTCGTACCAAAAGGATCAACATTGTCTAGTATTTTTCGCCCTATAGTGTCTTTACTTGTGAAAGATACAGAATTAGATTTTTTTACACTATTTAATTTTTGTGAATTCAATTTTAAAGTTGAAATGGCTGAAATCAATTGACTTTACTCCTTATAGATTTACAAATTTAATTATTATGAATATAAAACGAATAAATTCAATTGTCAATTAAGAGAATAAAGGCACTTAATATTTTTTAATCCTTAATTTGAAAAACGCATTTTGAGCAACGAGCTTTTGGATGAAGCATAAGATTATCTTCTAAATCGTACATTTTCGCGATTCTAGTTATCAACAATGATTTGCATTTTGGACAAACCAAATCTTTTTCGCCTTCTAGTATTTGTTTTTTTAAATATTCAATAATTTCTTCTTCGACAAATTTTATATCGAAATCTTTTTCGTATTGTTTAATCTCATCAGGGTTGCATCTCAAACCTTTTGCTAGGTTTTGTCGAATTGTGGTCGGCAAAAATAACTCTTGTCCTGCTTCGATTTCTTCTATCAAAGTAAGCTCAAGGTGGCATTTTTTAGCCAAACCGCTAGGGGAAAACCCCAACTTATCTCTCTTTTCCTGCACAAACTGTGCTAATGATTTTTTCTGCATGAAAATATTTTACCCCAAAAATTTGATAATAAAAGCGTTTCTTGATACAATTTAATTATGAAAAAGATTTTATTAACTTTGCTGTTGCTTATCGTGTTACAAACTAGCTGTTTTGCCAAAACTGGCATAACTTTTTTGTACATTAACGGCTCAAACAATAATGATGCGAAAATGAAAGCCTGGTATGAAAATGGGGTGAAAAAGCTTCATCCATACCTGAAAAAAGAATTCGAACAAACTCCACTGTCGAAAAAATATTTTCTTAAAGACGGAGAATATTTTGTCAACGAAAAACCAAGCATTTTCTTTTGGGGCTATAAAAGTCATGAGGATTTAAATTTTGTCGAGAAAAACCTTGCAATCTCTAAAGGTATAAGCTCTTGGTTCGCGTACCAAATCAGATTTATGCTGACTTGCTTTCTTCACGATGCAATTTGGGTACAAAAATATCATAACATGGCGCCTATTTTAGAAGACCTGCATACTTCTGTCAAAGCTGAGGCTAAGGCAGGAAATAGCGTTGTACTTTTCGGCTATTCCGCCGGCAGTTTTGTAACTTACGAATACTTATTGAGTAAACTTCCATATATTAACATTTTAGACTTTTTTAAAAACACAAAAGTTTCTCAAGATGAACTGGATTTCGTAATTGCACATCCTATGAAAAACACTTGTATGACTGCATTAGGCAGCGGCTTGGCTGTTTTTTCTGTTGCGGGACATATTATCCCAAATCCGAATCCTGAGTTGTTCAAAAAAAATTATTTAAATCTAGATGCGGTCACCGATGCTGCTTGTGCACCTAATCACACAGTAAAAGGGATAGTAAATTTTGCTAGTCCTCTAGTGCTATTTTATTCTGACCTTTCCGATCCAAGTTATGATTTAACATACTATAACAGACTTTTATTCAAGTATATAATAGAAAACGACATGTTTTGGATTACGGTTAATTACCGAAACGACCCATTAGGTTTCCCTGGCGGAAGCAACCTGACAATCGAAGAAATTGAAAACGCAACTAATATCGATATAGAACCTCACGCTGGATTTATGTATGACCAATCTGACACTTGGAACAGAAACAGTGCCTTGGCAACTCACACATCTTATTGGGCAACAAGAAGGATTTTCTCTAAAGCAGTTGTCAGAGCCTATGTTGACGGTTATAGACACCAATACGACGACAATTTTAAAGAGAAAAAAGTATTGAAATTCCAAAAGAAATTCAATATTACTCCTTAGCGGATTTCGGCAAGAGTGAAGCCTATACGTAATTTTACGGACTTATAATTTTATAAAATAGGTTTATAATAAATATATCAAACGCTAAATTAAATTTTGTTCTTTACTCTGGGGAAAACCAGGAAAGGAATAAATTATGAGTAAAGTCTCATCATCAAACTACCCGTCTTACAGCAGCAGCAAAGTTTCTGTTGGAGATTCTACGGCGACAACAAAAGTAAAAAACGGTATTCTAACCTCAAATTACGATATGTCAGAAGGTGAAAGTGCCATTTACAACTATGCCTTGAGCACGCTGGCAAGTATTTTACCCCAAGTTAACACTTTCGATACTAATACTTTAAGCTCAATTCAATCGGAGGTCGATGCATATAAAAATTCAGGAATCCAGTCGATAAACGAGACATACAACCCGATGATTACTGATTTACAAAACAACATCGCAACACGATTCGGCAATTTGGACAACTCAATTTTCTCTGACGATTTGAGCAAAATAGAATCCGAAAGAGCAAATTCAGTCAGCTCATTTGCTCAAGACGTGCTGGCTAAACAAAGCTCCTTACAATCAGACGAATTAACCAAAAGATACGCGCTGATTAACTTGTTGAGCGGAATCACGGACAATACGTATAATAATGCACTAAACGCTATTAGCACTGCACTTGGAAGCAGTTCTAATGCCAATAAGTACAACAGCGACGTCTACAGTGCGCTGTCTAATATGGCTAGTACCAATTCCAGCTCCAATAGCTCAAGTTCATTACTAACGAGCCTACTAGGGCTTTCAGGAGGCTCGACATCAGCTCTTTCTTCCTTACTTTCTTCTCTATAACGATTAGAATAATTTTTCGTGGGCTTATTTTTGTTAATTACTAAAGTCGGCCCACTTTTTTAAACTTAGACAAAGTATTTGTAATATAATAGACCTATGAACATAATACAAGAATTTGATACAATCACAGCAATCGCAACTCCTATAGGAACAGGTGGAGTCGGCATTATAAGAATTTCGGGCGAAAAAAGCTTTGAGATAGCAGAAACTATTTTTCCTAAAAAACTTGTTGCAGGGAAAATTCATCACGGATGGATTTTAGACAATGGCAAAAAAATTGATGAAGTTGTCGTTTTACCATTCAAAAACCCAAACAGTTATACTGGCGAAGATGTAGTTGAAATCCATTGCCACGGTGGGATTAATGTAGTAAGAAACATTTTGGATTTAGTTCTAAAAAACGGTGCGAGAGTTGCAGAGCGCGGCGAATTTACCAAAAGAGCATTCCTAAATCACAAGTTAGATTTGTCTCAAGCAGAAGCTGTTTGTGATTTAATCCACGCAAAGACACAAAATTTTGCTATCCAATCAGCCAAGAATTTATCAGGCGTCTTGGCTGAAAAAGTAAAAGAAATTAAAAAAGATATCTTTGAAGTTCTCTCTAAAATCATTGCCGGAATTGACTTCCCTGATGATGTGAAAGAACCTGAATATGACTATTTGCAAAATGAATTTCAAAATGCTATTAAAAAAATCGACGACATTTTGGCGTGTGCGAAATCCTCAAACGTCTTGAGACAGGGGATAAAAATTGCGATTTTGGGCAAACCAAACGTTGGCAAATCTTCGCTCTTTAACGCGTTATTGAGCCTAAATAGAGCAATCGTAACAGATATTGCGGGAACAACCCGAGATATTCTGACTGAAACTCTTGATTTTGACGGGATTCCTGTTACATTGATTGATACAGCTGGGATTAGAGAACATTCAAACATTGATAAAGTTGAAGAAATAGGAATTGAGTTCTCTAAACAATCGGCCGAAGAAGCTGATTTGATATTATTCTTATACGATGCCTCGACAGGAATGAACGACGAGGACAAAATAATTTTGGACCTTATTAAAGACAAAAATTATTTGAGCATCGCGAACAAGGCTGATTTACTGGCCAGTAAAAATGAAGACGTTATCTATCTTTCAACAATTACAAAAGACGGTTTTGAAGAATTAAAAGCCAAAGTAAAACAGTTTGTAGGCGAAAAATCTATTGAAGATACAGAGTTCATCACAAACAGCCGCCAACAAGATTGCCTTGAAAAATCTAGAGAAAGCTTGATGCAGGCGTTTTTGGCGACCCAAATAAACGAGCTTCAAGATTTGATTTCAATTGATGTTAAATCTGCACTTTTGTATTTGGACGAAATCACAGGCGAAGTAATTACCGATGACATTTTAAACAACATTTTCGACAATTTTTGCATAGGTAAGTAATTATGGCGGATGTAAAAACGTACCCCAAATACATAAAAGAACTGCTCAATTTGGCGATGCCTATGATAATGGGGAATTTGGGAATGATATTGATTGGCGCAGGAGACGTTTTTGTTGCGGCAAGGTATTCAACCAACGCGCTCGCATCGATTAGTATTGCAAATTCTATTGTAAGCACGATTTTCATGTTTGGAATCGGGCTGCTTGTAGGAATTTCGCCACTTTTATCAAATTTCAGAGGAGAAAAAAGCAACGCCAAAAAATATTTTCTGCCGACAGTCAATTTTGCTATGATTTTGGCAATTTTTTCAGCACTAACTGTTTTGCTGTTTATTCCGCTAATTGACAAGCTTGGATTTGACCAAGCTTTGGTTCCTGAAATAAAAAAGTATATGTTCATATGCGCTTTTTCAACGTTTGGAGCGTATTTACAGGCATCTTTGAAGGAATATTTGCAAGCGTTTGAAATTGTTCTTTTCCCGAATTTTTTGAACATTTTGGGTGTCTTTTTACATTTATTTTTAAACTTCATTTTGGTTTTTGGCTGGTTTGGACTGCCGACAATGGGCGCGGTCGGATTGGCAATTTCCACACTTTTTGCAAGAACTGTGTTGGGACTTGTGATGTTGTTGTATTGTATGAAATTGATTAAAATCAGAAAGTATAGAGATTTCGGATATTTTATAAGCCTTATAAAAATCGGGTTCCCGATTGCAATGGCTATTTTACTTGAATTTGGAGCGTTTAACCTCATTACAATCTTTGCAGGGAGAATCTCCGGCGTGTACGCTGGTGCGCAAAATATTTTACTGACAATAACAACCGCAACATTTATGGTGCCACTGGCTATCTCAAACGCAATAGCCGTTAAGGTTGGGTTTGCAAACGGAGCCGGCGATTTTGTTGACCTGAAAAGATATTCAGTTGCAGGAGTTGCAGTTTCAGTAGGATTTATGTCACTTTGCGCTCTGGGTTTTATATTCTTCCCGAAAATCTTCGTAAACATTTTCACAAACGATGCGGAATTGGTCAAAATATGTGTTCCGATATTGCTGTTGGCTGGGATATTCCAAATTTTTGACGGGCTTCAAGTGTCCTTGGGTGGAGTATTTAAAGGATTAAAAAAGACAAATATTGTTATGTTTGGTGATTTTATAGCCTACTGGATAATTGGGCTTCCCTTAGGGCTGATATTTGCATTTAAATACCAAATGAATTTGTACGGATTTTGGGTAGGATTAACAATTTCACTTTTTTCACTTGCTATGATTTTATTGTTCACATTATTCAGACAGTTCAAACAAGCAGAATATATTAAGAAATCTTAATCCAACTAGCAATTTTTAATATTTAGGGGCATTTAAATATATATAAGGTTAGAACTAGGAGGTTAAACAATGAATATATCTTTTATTAATAAACTGTTTTCAAGAGGAAATAAAGCAATCACCACGGTAGCGACAGAAGTATTAGAAAAAGAAGTTCCGAAAACAATAAAATATCTTAAACCATCAGAAACATTAGCGTTTGCAACCAAACCTCTTGCTAATGATGCTTTTTGCAAAATTGCAAATAAAAATTCTCGTCTTGTAATCTTAGACACTGAAGCTGGAAAAGCGACTGGAAACCTCAAGCAATATTCGGACGAAGTTCTAGATCGACTTACCGATAAAAGAGAGTACTCACAAATAGAAAAAAGTATACGAGAAAGAAATGCAAAAGAACTTGAACAAAAAACAGCTAACGCGCTCAATCACTTTAAAATGGGATATATGAAATTTAGCGAAACAGGTATAACAAACCCTGATGAAATCATGAAATTAATAACCTCTGGAAAGTACGACAGAGGTGAGAATGAAATGTTAGAAACACTATGTAAAACAGGTAACGCTAAACATGCAGAACAAATAATGCCTGATATTGAACAATTAACATATAAAATTCCAAAAGAAACCGAGGACTTCCGCAGATCTGACTTAAGATGGAATTTAGCAGCGAAAATAAAAACAGTCGGGTTAATCGGTGATGAAAAACAACAGGCAGAATTGATTAAAAATTTAAAAATCGAATTGAAAGGAAATCATGATAAAGACGTTGTCGGCGGAATATTTAAAGGCCTTGGCGACATCGGAACACATCAACCTGATAACAAAAAATACGCTAAAATACTATTAGAACAGCTCGAAACCACTAACAAAAAAAAGGTTTATGAATACCTATCAAGTTTTAACGGACAATACAAGACATTACTAAATGGACTTTTAGAAAATCCTAAAAATTCAGATATTTTAATCGCAGCATATAAAGGTGCGAAAACCACTGCTCAAAAAAATACCTTACTAAACGAAATTTTGGCAAGTGAGGAATTAACAAATACAGCAATTTGCTCATCCTCAAAGATCTATACAAATAAAGAACATAAGGCATTTAAGGCAGATATCTTATCAGAAATAATGACAAAGAAATTTGATACCTTAACCATTTTCCAACAAAGTTGTTTAAAAGATGACCTAAAAATAGCAAATTAAAAAAATAAAGATAAAAAAGGGTCGGTTCAATTTCTTGAACCGACCCTTTTCGTCTAAAAGATAATAAATTATCTTCCAGAGCAACCGAACGCGATTGTTACTTTTTCTTTTGGATTTATCGCAGATATTTTTGAACCGTTTGGATCAACAAGGTAAGCTACCTCGTCGCCAGCTGTTTGGAATAATCCGACAGTTCCTGATATAGCCGTTCTTGTTGCATCGATAGGAGCCATAACAAGAGCTTTTCCTGCATCTTGTAAGCTTCTGCCAGCCGCTTTGAATTGGCAAGGTCCTTGAAGAACTTCTCCTAGAGCAATACCAGTTCCACCAGAAACAGCTTCAGCTGCGTTACCTGCGCTTGCAATTATACCGCCAACAGTTCTACCAGTTGTACCAAGCAGACCGCCCACCAAAGTGAATGGAGTAGCTATGATTCTGGAGAAGATGTTTTGAGTTTTAGCACAACTGATTTGAGCAGTCAGGATTTGTTTAGGTAGGTCTGTTTTACATCCACATCCTTCGATGTTTGTGAATGCCAATTTCAACGCACCTTTTTCGCATCCTGAAGGTCTTACTACTTCAACAATTTTTCCGTTAACTCTAGAGCCTTTAGGGAAACATTTTCCGTTGATAGTAACTTCTTCAGATGTGTTTGCTGCGAATTGATCACCTACATTGGAAGATTTAGCATTGATTTCGTCTCTAAAACACAATTTCAATGTTGGTACTTTTACCATTTCATCATTTTCCATATAGGCTTTTTTCGGACAACATGGATCTGCCGGTTTAGGACAAGCACATGCAGTCGCTGGGTTTGTATCATATCCTACTGTGATACGAGTGTTTTGAAGCATATCAGCAATCTCTGCTCTTGAAGCCTCTTTACAAGGTTCAATTGCATTCGGATTCAGACTAGTTTTCAATACACCTGAGTTAAGGGCTTTAGCAACCGGAATTTGAGCCCAATCAGGGACTGAACTTCCGTCACAGTATTGGCTTAGGATTTCTTTTGCTTTACAAGCATCGATATCACAAGTAATACCATGAGCCATTGCAGTTAAGGCTTCTACACGGGATACAGATTGTTTTGGTTTGAATTTACTATCTGGATATCCGCACATAATGCCTTCTTCAACTGCTTTCGCAATCAAAGGATTAGCCCAGTTATTTTTTGGCACATCTTTAAATATGCTCTTAGATTGTAATCCGCACAAATTCAAGTTATAACCTTTAACCATCATTGTAGCAAATTCTGCACGAGACACGTATCTGCCTGGCTTGAATGTTCTGTCTGGATAACCGACAACAATGTCATTCATTGCAAGTTTGTCGATTGGACAAGCAGCCCAATATCCATCCGGAACGTCTGGGAAGGCATTAATCAAGGGAGCTGCCGCACCAGAACATCCGCATTCAGTCCCAGCAATAGCCGGTGAGAATGGCACGAATGATTGTTTCAAAGCATCTATTGAATTAGCTGTTTGAATTGTGATAGGGCAAGAATCCACGTTATGACAGTTTCTGTTTACTACAGCACCGCCGTCACAACCACATCCACAGCCATTGATTGGAGCTGCGAAACCGGTTAAATCAGAAACGCCAAGTCCACATGCTGCACCTGTGATGATTGGAATACTTGAACAACCACAGCCACTGCCACAAGTTGTTGCACGCTGAACGGTAGAACCGCCGCCACAACCCAATGGAGCCGCTGCGCCCATCAAGCTACCACATCCACATGCTGCACCTGTCATTTGACCTAGTCCAGCAACGCCAATGCCAGCAACTGAGTGACCCAAAGCATCACATCTGTCTAGACACCAAGCTGTTTCAGTTGAGTAGATAGCATTTGACTGCTCTCCTGTGTAGTTATTTGTACCATAAATAGCATTTGGATATCCATAAACTTGCTTCATATCCAAATCATGGCAGCTTGTACTCGGACAAGTTGCACATGCGGGCACCGCCGTTTTACAAGGTGCTACTGGGCAACAAGGTGTAGCGTCGGCACAACCACATGTAGGTGTCTGGGCCTGGCAACCACACGTTGCCGGATTCTGTCCGCAAGTCGGACACACGGTTATAGCAGGTGTCGACATCGTCGGACAAGTGTTACAACCAGAGATGGGGCAGGCTGCCATTGCGCTTGAGAATGAACACGTTGCTATTCCAACGGCAATTGCAGCTGCCACAGTAAGTTTTTTGATCGTCATTTTTTACCTCCTTGTGTTTACTCGAGGTTAATTAATCAGTAACCTCTTAATTTCTAAAAAAACCTAACTTGTTACATTGATTATGTATTCTAATCGAGGTAGGAAACATTACCAAAAAAGGTTATCTTCTTGGGCTATTTATATAATGGCAAAGTGCAACATCTAATTAAGGCCCTATTATAGTTTTCATAAATGACTTTAGCACACTACATCTAGTAATTTATCCCCACATGTGCTATAATAAAAGTATGGTCGGAGCCTAAAAAGAGTCCGATTTTTAGGGTCTTCCCCCCACCCCGAGGATGGAAAAAATGATTTCTTCCAAAACAAAACCCATTATTATCGTTTTCGCACTATTACTAATTACAGGTCTTGCCACCGTAGGTTGTGGACAAAAAGCTAAGGACCCTTGGGTTAACACAAACTCAATGCCCGGAAATACTTTTGTTCAGCATAACTATGCAAACAAACCTGCATCAACTGTCGTTTATCTTGGTTCAAAAAAAAGCAGTTCAAATGCGAATTTTGGTCCTAGTGACGTAAGTTTTGACATTCATTCATTAAGATAGCTGATTTCGGTTAAAGGATTATCTTTTGTCCTTGCTTTTCTTAAATTAAATGAACTCTAGCCACCGCATTGTCCAAAAATTGACTGTACTCAATACACTTCATTGCAAATAGGGGTATTTGAGGTATAATTTGTAGTAAACGGTATCAAGTCATACAAATATTATTAAAACAAAAGGGTGGTAACATGTCAGGGCATTCAAAATGGGCAACGATTAAGCATAAAAAAGCTAAAGTAGATTCAGCACGCGCGGTTGTGTTTCAAAAATACTCAAGAGAATTAATGGTCGCTTCAAGAATGGGAGGAGCAGACCTTTCATCAAATTTCAGATTGAGAACAGCATACGAAAAAGCAAAAGCAGCTGGGCTTCCTGCTGACAACATAAAAAGAGCAATCGAAAAAGGCGCAGGCGCTTTGAGCGGAGAAAATTTCGAAGAATTAACATACGAAGGCTACGCCGCAGGTGGAGTTGCCGTATTTATTGAAGCCTTAACTGACAACAAAAATAGAAGCGCAGGCGACATTAGAAGTTACTTCACCAAATTCAACGGAAACTTGGGCGAAAATGGTTGCGTTGGCTGGATGTTTAAACCGGTTGGAATGATTACATTTGACAAAACTACCGATTTTGAAAAACTTTTTGAAACCGCAGTTGAACTTGGCGCAGATGATATTCAAGAAGGTGACGAAGAAAGTGAAGACTTCAAAGTGGTTACCTCTGTTGAAAACTTCCAGACGGTTGTTGAAGGGCTAGAAAAAGCAGGATTTGCAAGCACTAACGCCGAACTTACAAGAATACCTGAAAACACTATTGAAGTTACGGACGAAAAAGTTGCAGCACAAATTATGAAGCTTTTAGACAAACTCGAAGAGCATGACGATGTTCAAAATGTTTATGCAAATTTTGATATTTCCGACGATATTTTACAAAAACTAGATTAGATAATTAATTACAAAAATCTAAAAGGGTTTGCGCTATCTGAGGAAGCGGCTTAATCACTTGTGCGGCCCCCAAATCGATTGCTTCTTTTGGCATACCGAAAACTATGCAAGTTTTCTCATCCTGAGCAACGGTGCTGGCACCGGCATTTCTCATATTCAAAAGCCCCTGGGCTCCGTCTTTCCCCATTCCTGTCAAAATTGCGCCTACTGCGTTTTGCCCTGCGTATTTCGCAACAGAATTGAAAAGAATTTCAACGGCTGGTCTTTGGTGGAATACCATAGGTCCATCAAAAAGGGTTACGTAGTAATTTATTCCACTTCTTCTTATTTCCATATGCTGGTTACCTGGAGCAATTAAAACCTTTCCTGTAGCCAAATACTCGCCGTCTGTAGCTTCTTTTACTTGAACTTGAGAGAGTGTATTTAATCTATCCGCAAATGCCTTCGTGAAATTGGCAGGCATATGCTGCACAACCACAACTGGAGGTGAATTTGCCGGTAATCTTGTTATAACATCTCTAAGTGCATCGGTGCCACCTGTTGAAGCTCCGATTGCAATTATTTTGTTGGTAGTTTTTACGCCAATGGATGCAATTAATGCGCCGTTTTGTTCCTTGGACATAATTTTATTTCCATCAGGTTTTTTGAAAACTCTTACCCTAGCGGCTGCTTTTACTTTTTCTATAAGTTGCTCACTCATATCACCAACCGAATAAGCACTCCCTGGTTTAGATAGAACTTCAACAGCTCCTAGCTCCATTGCTCTCAGCGCAACATCGCCGCCTCTTTTAGCCAAAGAACTTACAACAACCACCGGTAGTGGATAATGCTGCATTAATTTCCCAAGGAACGTCAAACCGTCCATTCTTGGCATCTCAATGTCTAGCGTTATCACATCAGGTTTCAGATAAACGATTTTGTCACGACCGACAATAGGATCTGGCGCAGTACCAACAACCTCTATATCCGGATCTTTAGAAAGCTCAGCTTCAAATACTTTTCTGATCATTGCAGAATCATCAATGATTAATACTTTGATTGGCATATTGCCCCCTTTTTACTTACTTACTTTTTTATATATCGTTGGTTCATGGTATGTAAACTGATGTTTTATTTGAATTAAACTCTCCGAATGACCAATAAATAATAAACTGTTTTTAGACAAAGAATTGTAGAAATTATTTACCAATTTTTCTTGGACTTCTTTATCAAAATATATCATAACATTTCTGCAAAATATTATATCAAAAGGGTTTTTGAACGGAAACGGCTCCATCAAATTAAATAACCTAAACGAAACATTATTTTTAATTTCATCAGAAATAACCCAAGTATCACCGACTTTCGTAAAATATTTATTTATATAATAATTTGTGATGTTATCTTCTGGACCAAATTTGTACACTCCAGCCATTGCTTTTCTAATACTATCTGGGCTGATATCTGTCGCCAAAATTTTAGCACGAATACCTGGTGGAAGAATTTCTTTTAGCAACATAGACAAAGTGTATGCTTCCTCACCTGTAGAACAAGCGGAACTCCATACTCTTAATTCATTGGTAAATCTGATAGTAGGACTTTCTTCAATAATTTTAGCAATGTTTCTCTGCATAAATTCAAAGTGATTATTTTCTCTGAAAAAATTGGTCTTATGGACTGTAACAGTGTCGGTAAATTTATTTTTTAATTCTTTTTGTTTTTCTGAAATAGGTGGCGAAACAATAAAGTGGTAGTATTCACCAGAATTTAGAATGCCACCATCATTCATTAACTTCGTAAGCTTTTGAGCTAACAAACTTTTTTTGCTTGGCTCAATATAAATACCCATATTCTTATATAAATATTCGCAAAATAAATCCAAATACCTTGGTTCTATTACTGCTGCTTTGTTCAAATCCATAATCTTCCTTGTTTTTATTCAGGCTATAAAAGAACTTGCTCATTACATCTAAAATAAATGTTCGATATGAGCAAGTTAATTATTCTTGCGTCGCTCTAGAAGTCCCCTAAAGGAATAATATCTTCTGGAGTTCCCATACTACTAGGTTTTGCATCATATGATGCAATCATTTTTGCAGGTTTTTCAGTCAATTTAGGCTGACGTCTTGCAGGTTTATCAGAAATAGGATTGCTTTGTTTTTTAGAGATTTCGAACCTTTTAAAACCCAAAGATGATTTACTGGAAACTGAAGCTACACCCTTACCTTCGCCATAGATTAAAGAACTAAGCGAAGTCATTATTTCGCCAATTGTCTCAGTATGAACTGTTAACTGTTCTGCAGACAAAGCACTCTCTTGAGCAGTTGAAGCATTTCCATGGACAACGTGTTCCATCTGAGAAATAGCTTTATTTATTTGTCCGATTCCGATTTCTTGTTCTTGGCTAGCAGTTGATATTTCTTCAAGCAACTCACTTACTTTGTTTGTTCCGTCCTTAATACTAACCAACGAATCATTTACTTGCCCAGTAACAATCAAACATTTTTCAGATAAGTTTATGTTACCTTCAATGATAACAGAAGTGTCTTTAGCCGCTTGAGCACTTCTTTGTGCCAAGTTTCTTACTTCTTCAGCAACAACAGCAAACCCTTTACCCGCATCACCCGCGCGTGCGGCTTCAACAGCAGCATTAAGCGATAAAATGTTTGTTTGGAATGCAATTTCGTCAATCACTTTAATGATTTTGGAAATTTCTGAACTTGATTTTTTCAACTCTTCCATTGACTCAAGCATTGTTTGCATTTCAAGATTTCCTTTGTTTGCAAATTCCTTGGCTGTTTTAGCCAAACTGTCAGCTTCTTTAGTGTTTTGAGTTGTTTGGTGAACCATTGATTCAGATTCTTCTAAAGTAGAAGATGTTTCTTGAATAGATGCAGCCTGTTCAGTTGTTCCTGCTGCCAATTTGCTTCCTGTGACTGTCAAGTCACTTGACAAAGACGTTAAGTTGACTGAAGTTTCTGATAGACTTTCTAGTACATTCTTAACTGACTTTGTAATGTTATCAGACACCACCCAGGCAATGTACTGAGAAATAAGGACAGTTGATAAACATCCCATCACTACCAAATGCGATGTAATATTTTTGCCCATTGTGATTCCGCTTGCAAGTGAAATTAATTCAACTAACAAAACGCCCAGTACGATTTTTAGTCCGATTTTCATTTTCGAAAAATTCATGATGTTATCCCTCTCTTACGTTATCGAGCATCTTCACTACCTCGTCGCAAACAAAGACCTGGTCGATATCAAGGATGATTACGACTCTGTCTTTAATTTTGCCTATTCCTAAAATTGAATTATGCTCTATGGCCGTACCATATTCAGGTGGCGGCTCAATTTGACTATCACTGATTGTTACAACTTCTGAAACCATATCAACAACTACACCAAGAAGCTTTTGAGCTCCATTGATAAGGACTTCTGCAACAATTATACAAGTTCTTTCATTGTACTCTTGTGACTCCATCCCAAATTTTGTTCTTAGGTCCATTACGGGAATAATTTTCCCACGTAAATTTATAACGCCTTTTATAAATTCAGGCGTACGCGGAACTGGAGTTATCTCCATCATTCCGATAATTTCTTTAACTTTAAGTATTGAAACACCATATCCTTCGCTTCCTAGCGAAAACGTAAGTAATTTTTGATCTGTATCAGCCATTATTCTTTAATCTCCTTTCTAAATAGGTAGTCTATATCCAATATTAAAGAAACCTTTCCTGTGCCAAGAATAGACATTCCTGAGATAAAGTTCAAGTGAGCAAACTCCTCACCTACAGGTTTAACTACGACTTCCTGTCTATTAATAACATTTGTAATAGGTACAGCTCTTAATTCTTGCCCCAACTCTACAATCATAACCAAAGGGACATGTTCTTCGTCTTTAACATTTTTGAAGAAGACAGAGGCTGGAACGATAGGAATAATATTATCTCTCACTCTTATCATAGTTCTATGATTCTTTGTAAAAATCCATTGTTCCGCTTTTGGCTGTAAAAACTCTTTGACGTTAATCGTCGGCACAACAAAATGTTGCTTATTCAACTCTATGATTGTTCCGTTCATAATTGAATTGTTAACCGGAACTTCAAGCGTAAAGACAGAACCAAGATGAAGCGTGCTTTCAATACCAACTTTTCCGCCAATTTTTAGAATTTGCGTTTTAACAACATCCATTCCAACACCACGACCTGAAATATTATCAACAACTTTAGCCGTTGAGAACCCAGGAAGTAATATAAATTCTTTTATTTCTGCATCACTATAAACTTTACTTGGATCAATTACCCCTTTTTCAAGAGCTTTTTGATAAACAACTTCTGTATCAATTCCACGTCCATCATCTTTGACTTCAATGAAGATTTTACCTCTTTTGTTATATGCACACAATTCAACTCTTGCTCTCGGATCTTTACCATCTTTGATTCTATCATCAGATGTTTCTTCAACCCCGTGAGAAATAGCATTTTTAATCAAGTGAACTAATGGGTCAAGAAGTTTGTCTGTAACAACTCTGTCAATTTCTGTATTTTCGCCGGAAATAACAAATTCAACATTCTTTCCAAGTTCTTGAATTGTATCACGAGCAATACGATTGATTTTTTGGAACGTAGACTTCAAGGAAACCATTCTCAATGACATAGAAAGATTTTGAAGTTCTCTTGTTATACGTAAGAAACCGGACATATTAGCAATAAGTTGCTTATCATCTGGATATTGTGCAGCAACATATTGTTCAATTAAAGATTGGTTAATTATAAGTTCACCCATCATTTCAACCAAATGGTCAATCTTATAATTTGCAACTTTCATGTATTCTTCGTTAACTGAAACACCCTTAGGCGCAGAACCATTCTGAGTAGCACCCGTTTTGGAATTTTCAGCAACTTGATTCGTTCCTTTTAATTTGGAGAGCACTTCTTGTTGGAAAGATTTCAAAGCTTTGTCTTCAGGTTTTTCTACAACAACAGCTGCTTCAACTTTCTCTTTAATTTCAGTTTCAATATTTTCAATAACTTCTTTAATCTCAGTAACTGTTTCGATAACTTGCTCTGAAACTGGTTCAAAAGCTTCCTCTACCTCTGTTTCTATTACAAATTCTTCAGCTGGCAACTCTGCGCTGATTTCTTGCTCAACTTCTTCTTCAGTTGCCTGAGGCTCTTCGTCTTTAACTTCGAAAACCAAGTTTGCAAAAGCATCCAATCCTGCTTCAGGAGTTTCCTCACTTACAGGCTCTTGAACTGGTTCTTGCACTTCTACAACAGTTTCAACTTCTTCAACCACTACTTCAGGTTCAGGTTCAGCTTCTGCAGCCGTAGCTACCTCAACTATAGGAGGTTTTTCACCGACATTTGCAAGTTCCTCAAGAACAACCAAAAGTTTTTCGATTTTGTCAACCAAATCTTGGTCTTTAAATGAATTCATATCATTACAAAGTTGTTTTATGTAATCTGACGATTTTAAAATTGCATCAACAATGTTTGAATTAACAGCAAGTTCACCTTTTCTGCAATAATCCATAAGTGTTTCCGTCTTGTGAGCGACTTCTTGAATTAGAGTGTGCTCAACGAATCCTGATAACCCTTTAATCGTATGGAACGCTCTGAACATTGTATGGATAATTTCCATATCATCAGGATTTTGTTCCAAAGACATCGCATTTGACTCGATTTCGTCGATATGCTCAAAAGCCTCGACTATAAAATCGTTCCAAAAATCTTCTTCAATATGTATTTCGTCGTATTTTCCCATTATTTTTGTTCCAAACTGTAGGCTATACCAAACTTTTCACCATCTACCTTGAAAAATAACTTCTTTGAGGGAACCTTACTAATTGCCCCAAACATATCTTCTCCTGAAATATAAGTAGGGTTCGAAGATAATAAAATATATTTTTTTTCCCCACTTGAGACATTAAATGCAGTTTCAACCTTGAGCTTGTAAGTAAATTGCTTGCAAAATTCTGAATAAAAATCAGCTAGGGCAGATTTCACGTAAATATCGATATCATCGATTTTGTCTGTTCCTAATAATTTTGATGCAATTGTTCTTGCTGTTTTATCTGTATATCCGAACATAACGTTACCTTCCATGTCACCAGATATTCCAACCAAGGTATTAACTTCTTCTGTTGAATTTAAGCTACTTGATGGCACTTCGCACATGAATTTATGATTTATGTCTATATAAGAAAATAAATCATTGAAAACTTGTACAAAAATGTCATTCAGGCTAAAAGTCGTCATAAGAATTCTCACTAAATCCCATATCGACAATAAATTTGCCGAGAGGACATTCATAATACGCCCTTACCGATGAAACGTTGGGAGTTATAATATCTAGATCTTTCGCCGAGAATATAGCTGGTGGGCTAATCCAAATTTCTCGTTTCCCAAATTCATTGTTTATATGTGTTGCAGCTCTTCCACAGAACATATTAGCAAATTCTGCAAGATAAACGTGCAAATCATCTTCATTATCCAAAGGATCACCAAAGTTCATTGCGACTGCAATATTTTGTCCATACTCTACAGATGTATTAAGTAGAATTCGACCATTGGTATTTCCAGAAAGACCAATAATAATGGACAATGACAATCTGTCTTCAGGTGCTATTGAAAATTCTGGTTGGGCATCAATAGCTTCTCCGGTAACTTCTACCATTATTTCTTCAAATGACTTCTTCGCCAAATTGAATAATACGTCAAACTTATTTACTGCAACTTCAGTACTATCTTCCAAACTATACCTCCTAACTAAAAACTTCTGCTAACTTTGCCTGCAATACTGGCGGCTGAAACGGCTTTGTCAAGAAAAACTTGATACCTATTTCTTTTGCTTGATTTAACAACGTTTCATCACCCATTGCTGAAAGCATAATGATTTTGACGTTGGGGTTGATTTCAAAAAGTCTTTTTGCCGCCTGTAAACCATCCATGATAGGCATTGTAACATCTAATGTAATTACATCAGCTCTTGTTTCAATATACTTATCAACACCTAATTGCCCATCCAATGCATTTCCGACCACTTCATACTCTGTTCCCTCAAGGGCTTTCGTTACTGCCTTGAATACGAACGGTGAGTCATCAATAACTAAAACTTTTTTACTCATTTAAAATTCTCCAACTTTGCTTACACCATTATACATTACTTTTCATCCATTTAAATACATTATTTGACTTATATTAATTGAGAAATTGCTTGATCATCTCGTGATAACGTTCTCTACATTTATCAAGAGTACAATTGTCGATTTGCTGACAAAGAACATATGACAAAATGTTATGCAGTTCTTCGTTTTTTGGCTGAAGATGTAGTGCAGTTGAGATCGTGTTTTTTGTCGCAACAAAATCCATTTGCACAAGCTGAATCAAGCCCAAAAGTTTGTAACTTTCTATATCCTCAGGGTTATCCAAAAGTGATCGTTTACAATAATCCAAGGCCGAAGGTATCATCCCAGCCTTTGCGTACGCTGTAGCCAAAGACAAATTGAATTCTGCTGGCAAATTAGATTCATTTGCAATTTCCAAATATCCTTCAATTATGGTTTTTGATTGAATATCATCATGTTCTGGAGATAATTCATCATTACACTTGTTGATATAAAATGCTAATTTAACCTTATCCGCAAATGTTTCCCTTGCTTTTTCAAAAAACTCAATCGCTTCTTTATATTTTTTTTGTCTGTAACATATAAAACCAAGCCCGAAAAGGCAATCGCCACTTTCTGGACTTTCTTTTAATGCTTTGCTATAAGCTTCTTCTGCTTTATTGTCTTCATCCAAAGATTGAAAAGCAATAGCTAGGTGCAACAACGAATCGAAATTCTTAGGAGATGTTTTCAGAACACCTTCAAAACATTCAACGGCCTGAACATATTCACCCAAGTTCAAAAGCGCAATCCCAAGCCTATAGCCGGTATCTTTAAAATTAGGGATAATAAAATTAATTTTTGAAAAGTAAGTTTTTGCATTTTTATACTTTTCTTCTTCCAGCGCAATCATACCTGCACTGTAGAGTTTTTCACAAAAAGCTTTTTCGTTTTTGAAAAACCAAAGCCATACAGCGGTCAGAACTATAGAAAAAATTATTAATATCAACAAGAGTGATAAGATCAAACGTATTCCAACCTTTCTTCGGGAGTAACAATTTTCGTAATTTTAAGCCCAAAATTATCCTCAATTGCGACAACCTGAGCACGAGCGAATTCTACGCCATTTGCAAATACTTTTATATCTGAATTGTTCAATGTATCTAACTCAATAAGAGACCCTCTGACAAGTTCGAGAGCATATTTTATTGGCACTCTTGTTTTACCCAACTCTGCAGTTATATTTATTTTTACATCTGATAATCTGTCAATGTTGAGCGCAGAATCATTTGCTTTTCCGCGTTTTCCGTCATTTTTACGCAAGCCTAATGTAGATATAATTTCGTCTACTTTTTGTGTATTCATTAGAACTAAAACTTCGCCAGTATATTCCTCACTTAATGCCAATGAGCTG
>Ga0302215_10000895_pt1 | contig 21647 bp, 16 predicted proteins | sample II_Fen_N3_1_FD_194580 | JGI IMG/M metagenome (GOLD analysis project Ga0302215, IMG submission 194580) | Peat permafrost microbial communities from Stordalen Mire near Abisko, Sweden - II_Fen_N3_1 | ecosystem: Environmental > Terrestrial > Soil > Wetlands > Permafrost | place: Sweden: Abisko... | reverse complement strand
GGTTGTTTTTAGAAAATGGGTGCCTACTGGGAACATGAGTACATATTTTTAACCTTACAGGTTCAGTATACCTTTTCGACAAATTTAGATAAATCTAAATTTGTAACGAAAAGCTTTTCAAATCCCAGACGCGACTAAAGCAGTTTAGTCACTTAGACACCCCAAAAATAAAAACACCCCTTTCGGGGGTTTTATTTTTGGGGTGCCTAGTGACTCTAGTACCAAGCTATGTGAGACACCATAAGAGTATTCTAGAAATATAGATGATCCAGCAAATAGGTGTCTCGGTCACTATCATAAATAATGGAAAGCGTTCATTAGTGTACTACCCTCTTTATATCCCATTAACTACTATAAATACCAATTTATAACAACACCTGTAAAGACCATTTGATGATTTAAATAGAATAGTTCCCAAATAAGTAAGGCATACGAGTAGGTCTAGTACCTAAAATACCAGGTTCAATAGACACAAGAGACATCATAAAAAGAACTGGCCATCTAGTCTATTGCTTATAGATTTGTCCAATTGTCTCTTTTTTAACTTCACACTCCACTCCCAATGGTTCTTTTATAAAGAAACTCCCAGCTATTATGCGTGAATCACTCTTAACTGGAACTACAAGTGCACTTGTTTGATAGAAGGCTGGGACAATATAAACAATATTTTCTTTTTGTGTAATACACTCACCAGAAATAACATTAAACTCTTTTGTTGTTTTAGCTAATGATTCCCCCAAATTATAAAAAACAAACAATGAGTAAACTAAAATTAATGCTATCGCAATTTTTACCACAAAATCATGTATATGAAAAAAGAACATTAATGCTATTAATATAAATAGTGGTGATAATAAAGTAAGCCACCCAAGAATTGGTAATGCTGCAAGCATACCAATAAAACCTTTAAGTAAACTAAAGAATAGTATTATATTATCTCTAATAGAAGGTTCTATTAGATTACTTGGGAGACCAAAATAAGAATTAAACCCATATTGAACAAGGATTGTTGCAGTATAAGCATACAGTCCTAAAAATATTGGATTCTTTATTATCTTCATCATTTTTCCATACTACAATAAAGCTTCTTTTTTGGCTAGAACTAGTTTTACGAGATCATCATCTTTCTCATAGGCCTTAAATCTACCCTCTAACATCCCTAATCTATAAAAAACTCCTTCATTCATAAGTCTCCAATTTGTACCATTAAGTGTCTTTTTAATAAGACTTTGTAAATCAAGACATGACGTTCTATCTTCTCTCCCTTCCTTAATATCATGAACAGTAAATGGAACAACTACATCCTTGGTGATTTGGGGTTCCTTAAAATTTAATTTAATAAATTGTGCTTCTTCTAGTATTGGTGTGAGAAGTTTTTCTAATTCAATAATTTTTAATTTCTTTATCTTGGCCACTTCGTCATATAACTCTTTATTGTTTTCTTTCTCTTTCTGCTTATCAAGAATTGCTGTTAACTCACTCGCCGTTCGCATCCATTCAACATATTTCATCCCATCTTTCTCTGAACAAAATCTCGCTTTGTCTTTTTCATACTCTGGATCAAAAATTTCCTCATTTAAAGTTTTTTGAATTTCTCTTACTTCCACATTCCCACATTTTGGACAAGTAGAAATCGTTTTCCACCTTTTATCATTGTCTTCGTCGGTTACATTAAAAGGACTACTGCATTTAGAACAAAGAGGCTTATTATATATCCATTCTTCCCCATTATCATAAAAGGCTCGTCTTGGGATATGACCTAATGTGCAATCATACATAAACAAAACTCGGTCTGGTTTATTCAATCTACTTTCTAATTGTTTATAAGTCACAAACATTTCTCTTCCACAAGTAAAACATATTATATCTTTAGGTACTTCAGCATTTTCAAGATAATTATCATGGTCTTCGTCTTCTTTCATCCACTTACTTATTGTTTCTTCTTTCTTTGAATATAGTTCCCCCATTATTATATATAGGTGTAATTTGTTAAAAGACGAAGCTGCCCTTACCCATTCTTTTTCATCCTTAACATCTTTCATGTGCTTCGAAACAAAATCAGCAGTAACAGTTGTCTCTGCCCATCTACATTTTTCAACGGTGGCTTTATCATATCGATCAATATATTCTTGTCGCTCTTTTAAATACTTCATAAATAATTAAATTTTCCACTCAAGCAATGAAAAATTATTAGGACCAAGTCCATATGATAATGAATGTTCTAGCCATTTCCTTTGGGAGTCCTGAATTGAATCTTTCTTTTGTCGCTTAAGCTCGATGAACAATACTTGATCATCTTTCCAAAGAAATACGTCCCAGCAACCACCAAACTTTCCAGTCTTATTTCGAATAGTATCTAATAATTCTTTTTGCTCATCTGGAATCTCAACCGGGTCGATTACATCTGGTAATCCAACTCGATACTTTCTTCTATATGAATCCACCCACACACCATTCCACCCATGCTCTTTAAATAAGTTTAAAACAACGAGCTCTGCAAACAAAGGCTCGCCATTATAATCGATAACCATTTTATTCCCATAACTATTTATCACTGGTTCTCCTTTCCATTCGATAAAGTTAAGAAAATATTTTTGTATTAAAATTTGTTCACCTGAAGAAAGCGAAAAGATTTCGCCATTAACTTTATTTGATTTTAGAAACAAAAGAGATTCTTCGAGAGAAGAATTATTTTCATTCATATTGTTTGTCGCGATTTATTTAATTATTTCCTAGGACGCAAAAAGCCTATCACTAGGTGAGCCCGAAAGCTCATATATCAGTTTCCCGATATAACGCGACAAACGCCCTAATGATAGGTTCTTTACGTTTGTCGCGATTTCTTCACCATGCCCCGAGAGAATTCAAGAGGTTTAGGCTACTCTTATTAAGTTGTAAGAATATTATACCTCATTTTGTGAGGTCGTACCATCTTAGCTTAGATCAAGGGATTTGTGTAGTCTCACAGAAAACCCGCTGTGCATAACTATTTACAAGTATTTTGGGGCTTCCTGTCAATTTACATTGAAGCAAACTAGGGCTATCCCCTGGTATACTATTCCCTATATCTATTTTTCCTATTTACACTACTTGCATAGTATTTAAAAAACCAGAAAAATCACTTGCTAATATAATCCGCATATATATAATGAGAATATAACTTAATAGATTTAATTTAATTTTCCCTAAACTGTGTAACGAAGATCGTCGACTTGGATCTTTAATTGCAACGTTGGGATTTTTTTATTTTCACTTGAATTGGAACTTGAAATGAAACTTAAACTGAATTAATAATTAATTCATTAATTTTATGAATAACATACAAATAGTTTATGTTCCAATTAGTAATCTCAAACCTTCGACGTACAATCCCCGCAAATGGAGTGAAACACAAATAGAAGGACTCAAAGAAAGTATTAATCGTTTCGGTTTAGTAGATCCTGTTATTGCTAACTCAGCAGAAGGAAGAGAAAATATAGTTATAGGTGGACACTTTCGTTTGAAAGTAGCGACCGATCTTGGTTATACAGAAATGCCTGTTGTATACATCAACATACCTGATATTGAAAAAGAGAAAGAACTCAACATACGTCTTAATAAAAACCTTGGTGAATTTGATTTCGCATTACTTAAGGATTTTGGAGAAAGTTTTCTTGTTGATGTTGGATTTTCTAGTGAAGAAATTGACTCTGTGTTTGATATTGATCCAACACCAGAACAATTTGATTTAAAACATGAACTAGAGAAAATGAATATCAAAGAAGTAAAAGTTCAGAAGGGTGATATTTATGAAATTGATGGTTCCCGATTGTGTTGTGGTGATTCAACAATTGAAGAAGATATGATGAGTCTAATGGTAGAAGATAAAGCAGATATGGTCATGACAGATCCACCATATATCCTTGATTATTTGAAAGGTAAAACAAAACAAAAAGATGGAGTAACTGTAGGATTTGGAGCAAAGAAGAATAGAAGATACCTCGAAACAGAATCATTACCAGAAAACTTTACTGATCTTTGGATGGAGAATGTATCAAAAGTTCAAAAGCCAAATTTCTCAATAATGATATTTGAGAATCCTAAAAACCTAAGGACCATATGGAATGCTCTTGAGAAGTTCTGGAAATATAGAAATACTATTACTTGGCATGTTCCGAATAGAATGCAGGGATTTAGTGCGAAGTATAAATTCTTCAATAAAGCTGATATTGCACTCGTTGGTACTGGTGGTGAGATTGAACTAAATCTGGACCCTGAAACTGAGCCATTATTCGAGACTGAGTATGAAAATGCCCTGTTTGCAACCTCAGGAAGCCCTACGTGGGAAAGTTACGGTAGAGGTAAGAAGTATTGCCCTACTGACTTTATAAGCCACATTGCAGCTGATAAGAAGTCATCAGGGCAAGATATTATCTTCGGAACAAAGCCATTAGAGCTTCTTATCCCATATATCAAAGTTCTTACTAAACGTGATGATTTAGTATTAGAACCATTTGGTGGTTCTGGAAGTACATTGATAGCTTGTCTTAAGCTAGGACGAAAATGCCGAATTATGGAAAAGTCCCCAGTTTATACTGAGATAATAATAAAACGTTGGGAGAAGCATACTGGCAAGAAGGCCATTAAAATTAACTAACAAAATTCATTATGGCTAATAACACAGAATCCACTAAAGAGAAAAAGAGACTGGAAACATTAGATGTTAATACTGAGAAAAACAAAAAAGAAATAGTTATACAACTAAGGAAAACTCCCATTGTACAATTTGCATGTGAACGTACTGGAATTGGACGCTCAACTTATTACAAATGGAGAGCAAGGGATTTGATTTTTGCTCGAGCTGCTGACAGAGCACTTGAGGCAGGAAGGTTCTTTATTAATGATTTAGCTGAGTCAAAACTCATTAAGCTAATTCAAGATGATAATATAACTTCTATAATTTTCTGGCTGAAACACAACCACCCTAAGTATGCTTCTGTGAATAGAATTATTCATGAATATGAAGTTGTAACTGATAAACTAAGTGTTGAGGAAAATAGCGTTGCAGAACATGAGATTGCAAGTTTTATTGGTCAAAAAATGATACCTAAATACACAGCAGAAAAACTGAAAGAAAAAATAGAATCAGAAATGGAAGAAGCGGAACTTAACGTAGAACAAGATAAAAGACTAAAATCTTTTGATGAAGATTAATAGAATTAAATATGTATATTAAATGTACAAGAATCACAAATTATTTTGTAAGTTCTGTGTGTAGTAGCTTACCTTAAAAATGTTGCGGAGTCGAGTTATCAGCAACTACTCTAATCTCATGGAAGTACTATCTTTTATCAACTTAGCTATATCTGGGCGTTGCTTGTTTAATACCTCATCAAAAAGTTTCTGAATAAATGGAGCAACATTATATTGGCATCCTTCTTTTGGTTCTATCCCCATATCCATACTATCGGCATAATCACTAGATGTCATATAGTGATTATTAATGTAAAACAAGTAACTTATATGTAAAATAAACAAATTATCTAAGTCTTGAGAAAATTTATTTAATTCAGAAATTCTGTTCTCGTTATAAATATCTTTATCGTTAAGCAGAACATTGTGATAAAAATTGTAATGGGCATTGTCATTACAACGATCTCTTAACTTTGTGTAAGTATCATCACCATATAATAGTTCGTTAATGGGAGATACATCTTTTTGATCACGAATATAATTAGACATAATTCGATATTCTGGAAGCTGTTCCTTTCCCTTAACCCAATTATTTATTCTAGTAACTAAAAAATTTTCTTTCTCTAAGCTGTCCTTTGCATACAAGATTGTATAGATATTGATTATGATAGAATCGTGATACTTCCTTAATAATGCATACGCATCATTAACCCTACCTTTTAATAGTATCTCATGCATAGAATCTACTGTTCCCTGCATTGAAGAAAAGATATAACTATCAATGTTCATAGATACCATTACTCCCGGGGTTAAAAATCCAAATACAGAAAAAGATAGTAGATAATAAAACTCAGAACATTCTGTCATCCTTTTAAAGACCTTATTATCTATATAAGTTTTATCAATCATATTAAATTCAGGCATTGTGTTTATCATATAGAGAGATTATCAAATCGAGTAACAAAATACTCAGGATATTCAACTCTAATTTTCTCTCTAATACTAGGAGTCTTTTTTATTACATCTTTGATTTCAAACTTCGACATAAAAACCAAATTAGGTCGAATTATTGTAGCAATTTCCATACTTAAGTTGCGGTCAGAAAATCCAAGTTCATAAATATTAAATTCCAAAGAATCAGGTAGCCCATATTTTAGTCTTTTTTGCATTAAAAGTGAATCTTCATTAAGTAGTTTCCAGTAGTCATCATCAAAAACTAGAGTACTTAACTCTGTAAGAGATCCAAGTATAGTCGAAAGATCATAACTAAAACCGTTTTCACAAAGATCAATAATATCCATCAGAGTAATGGACGTATTGTTACTCCTTTCCATTTGCAATGCTGAGATTAATATTTCCAAAAAACTACCACTATTAATCCATTGGTGACACAATACAAGAGCATCTTCTTCAGTAAATAGTTTTAAGCTTTTATTGGTTCCGTACTTGTATAGATATTTCCAAAAAATAGTTAGCGAATTAGAGAAAGGATCTTCGGAAGTAAGTAGGACGATAGCTAGAGCTTCAATCCCCAAAGACTCAATAAATTCCTCTGACTGCTTAAGAGTTAGTATAGATTTAGCAAAAGATGCACGTTTATTTTTATTTGAAACATCTATTAATATCTCCCTGCCAATTTCTAAAAATATGTTTGTAAGCTGGTTTTTTTTACCTTCTGTTTCTAATTGAGAATAGCCAAGTGTATTTTGTACAAGTGTGTTTATCTCGATTTCCATTTCTTCGATACTGTCACTATTTAATAAAGCGTTAAGAAGATACGATGTTATTTCTTTTCTGACCAAAGCATTGTTCTTTTCCCATTCTAGTTCTTCTTCAAGATTACCAGTAGGTTTATCTTCAAGTAAAGTATTTAAGCGACTCAAAGAAGGTTCAGAATTATTACTTTCAAGAAGAATCGAGACATCCGTCCATTTTGAATCACCACGACTTTGTGATTTATAAATATCAGGATCAGCAAAAATAACTGTTCCCTCAGTATATTTACCTGCCCTACCAGCTCTACCCATCAAATTATGAAAATCGCGGGTTTTAATCTTCTCCTTAGCTTGATGAATTGTAGAAATTATTAAATATCTGATTGGCAAATTAATACCTTGAGCTAGACTTGATGTACACAAAACAACTTTGAAGTGACCTTTTTGTAGGGCATATTCTGTTGCCAATCTTAACCCATGAGGTACCCCTCCATGGTGTATTAATATACCGAGCTTAGCAGCACGAGCACTAATACTTTCAGACCCTAGAACTTTTTCAACATAAAGGACCATTTTATTCGCCTCTTCAGGATTATCACTAAAGTTAATTGGAGCATCAATTGGAAACCCTCTGTCGTACGCATCTATTATTTCTCTAGCAATTTTTTGGGTTGAACTTTTTAAGCCGACAAAAACTGCACTTAATCCAACACTTGCCAATCGGCAACTCAGAAAACCTGCAATCTGAGAAGATTCACAACTACCGTCTATTTTTGGCTTAGGAAAAAACTTCTTATGTTCACGACCCCTTTTTTCAATCTCATAACTTCTTAATACAGATGGAACGAAAAAAAGACCATCTCCTATATTATGTTCATCAACAAACTGAAGGAATTTACTGCTATTGTTCCACTGCACAAAAGCAATGCTTCTATTTGTTGGACTAAGATCTTTACCATCAACAAGTGTTCCAGATTCATTCATGAGCCAAGTCCTTACTTCCTCTGCATTAGATATGACTGCCGATATCAAAATAACCTGAGCTGTTGCAGGGAGCTGATTTTTAAGTGAGGACAAAAGTAATTCATATTTTGCACCTCTTTGTTCGTCGTCAAATAGATGTCCCTCATCATAAATCATTAGACCTATTCTCGAGGCAAGACCGCTATCGTGCCTCAACAAAAAATCAAGTTTTTCTGGAGTAAGGACAAGAACAGATTGGGTTATATCTTCTGAAAATGAGAAATCTTCCTGTAATACATCTGAAACAAGACTCACTGTCACTTGTTTATCATGTGAAAAGTTTTTAATAAAATCATTGTAAATTTCCTGACACAATGCTCTGAAAGGAGCCACAAGGACCGCAATAGTCCCTCGTCCAGAAAGAAATGAATTTCTAATAATTAATTCGGCAGCGCGTGTCTTCCCGGCACTAGTAGGCATTTGTACTATAGCAGATACACCCTTAAAAACACCGTGCTCAGCAAGTTTTACTTGTGAAGGCCAAAATTCTTTAAGTGAATCATCGCGAATAAGATAATTTTCCCATAAACTTATTTCGGCATCTGAATATTCAGAAAGAATTTCTCTTGCCGAAACAGTAAAGCGTTTAAGAATAATGGTTCGAATAATATCAACAAACAACAACTCTTTATCAGTTCCTGTCGCATAAACTTTTAATTTTAATACTTCTGTGACAGTGTTAAGTTTTTCTTTAGAACTTGCTCCTGCAAGGAATTGTTCCCATTCCAAAACAAGAGCACTTACCTCTTCTTGAAATACAGGATGTGCTTCTGTTTGAATATTTTTTCTTTCAAGAACAGCTAATAATATTCTTTCAAATATATCTAAATCAGCAATTTCTGCTGGCAAAATACTCTTAAGAACTACTTGGCAACTTCCAGGATAACTAGAAAGATAGTAAGCGGAGGCAGACAGAAGACGCAACAAAGAATGACTACTAATAATCGCATCAGCCTCTAAGAGAGAGTTAAAATATTGGGCAGAAAATAAAAGTTTGTATTTTTCATCACTAATATCAGCTACCGATGAATCGGCACTAAGTTCACCTAACATACCTATTGTTAAATCCAACATATCTACAAGAGGAACATCACCGACTTTTATATGCTGGTCGGCAGGCACATTATACTCGTACATTTTTGCTTTTGCGCGTGTAATAGCGTGAAAAATTCTATTAGTTTTATTGGGCTGTAACATAGGCAGTTTCATAAAGTTTATTAGCAAGATCCATAAGTTCTACCCCTGTAATAGCCAGAAAAAATGTATTTTTATTTGGATGATCTGTGACGGCGTTTGTTACTATCTCATCATTCCAAGCTCCGTCAGAACACACAACAACTGCTCCACTTATATGTGTATACGGATTAGCTATTTTATTATTGAATCTGGTCACAATTTTAAGTGATTCAGATTCACCACGTTGCTTTAATCGTTGCATGGTAGCATTTAACGAAATAGGGAGTCTTGTGTCGAAATCTTTTTTTGAACCTTTTATCGCATTTTGCAGTACATCTTTATTTGTGGCGACCAAAGCACCTTTTACTTCACAGGTTATGAGTTCATCAGCGATAGATCCATCTCTAGAAAGCAATTTAAATCCTAAAATATCCGTTCCGTGAGTACTAGTATCAGGATTCGTTTTTCCATCGTACCTTGTTCGAGGTACGTAATAATTCATAAGAAATTGAATATAGTCTGCTACAAGAATTTCTGAGAAGTCTCCAGATTTAATACTCGGTCCAGGTTTAGTGATAGATGGAAATTTAATACAACGAAGATAATCATTTTGAGACATTCCCATAAGAACTGAATCTTCTGCAAGATCTTTGTCAGATGCATAATGTCTTCGAAAATGAAGGGCCCATTCGTTTAAAATAGAATTGTTTTGTTTATGATTGAAACTAAGTATACGTACTTCTTTACCGTCACTTGTTTTAAGTGTTCGATTGGTATCTTCAAACCATGAGCAATGTGATGGTATTAGTGGCATATAATATGCATTTTAACACTTTTCACTGTATTTTTTAAGCTTTTCAGGTTATCAACACTTAGGGTCTATGACGCTCTAGACTCATAGGAGAAGTCGAGTCATTAATAGCTGAAATAGTTAATTCTTCATAACAAGTAGTTAACTGTTTCAGTAATTCTGGATAAATTACATCAAAAGTTGAACTTTCTGTAATATCTAAACGACTACAAATTGATTTCATTGTTTCCATTTTTTGCTCGTTACTAATTGCATGAAAAAGATTTATCCGCATATCATAAAGAACGAATAAGGGAGATATTATTTTAGAAATATCTTTATGAGAAAATTTCATTTTAAAAAGTAACTCAATTTTTTTTAGAGATCCTAATTTATCAGGATTACCTCCTAATTCAGTAATCTTTTTACTAAGATTGAAAGAGTCCAAAGATTCAATATTTATCTTATTTAATAGATCAATTATATCTTTTTGCTCTTTTTCTGTATGTAGAATTGGAGGATTAAAATTAGAAATTGATTCCAATGTTTCTTTATTCAAATGACTTATTTCAAAACTAAACTCGTTATGACAGAATTCTAAAAAATTTGAACGTGCATTGATTAATTTATCTTCAGGTGTGCAATCAGTAAACTTTATCTCTATTTGTCCATCATAAAACTCACTTCCAATATCATGGTTAGATTCTATGTTTTCTGACCTTAAATAGTACTGTTCATTTTCTGACAACGTAGCGATATCACCGAGCCACATAATTACTTTGTTTGATTTATTAATCCCAAATGATATATCAAAATCATTACCCTTATAAAGACTACCGTAAGTTTTTGATACAAATCGAACACGATAATCATTATGATTCTGGAATTTTAAAAGAACTGGCTTATTAAAAAAGACAGGTGTTAAAAACCCACTATTATCTTCTCGTGCTAAGCCTGGAATATGATAATAATCATCAGGATCATAAATAAATGGAACTTTAGTAAATCCAAAATCCTCTTCATTTTTATTACGCTTGCTTGTAATAGTGTCTAAATATTTTTCAGAAGCTCTTTGATGTAAATGAATGATAGCAAATCTACTATGATCAGATAAATATTTTATATTACAGTTCTCACAAAGCAAATACACTAATTCTTCAACTGAAACAGTCACTCCTGATATTTCTTCGGAAAAATCTGAATAAGTAAGAATCATCGAATTACCACATTTTTCACAATACATGTTTTTTCGACGGCCATCTTTTGGAAAAATATCTTTCAAATTCATGCGAAATTTTAATAGTACTGTCTTATGTATTCGTAAGCCTTATCAAACAAGATATTGTCATTATGTAATGCATATTTATAAAGTGTTTTTCGTAGGGCTTGTTTTACTTCTCGTTCACCAGCTGCTGTACTTTGCCATCCTGGAAATCGAACAATTTTAACTATTTCATCTATATCTGTAACAATACGCTCAACAATAGCAGGAGTCTGATCAGTTTTTACTTCTAAAAATAACTCAGTAAGTGCTGTCTTTGGACCACCAACCTTATCTTCAGAATCATCTTTTTCGGCTTGGACAGTTTCTTTAGCAAGTTGAATAAGTTCTTTTAAGAATTCCATACTATTAATAAGACCTCTTTCTGCTTTATCTCGCAGTTCTTCTAACTTTTGTCCTAATGCAATAAAACGAGGATCACCTTTATGTCGGAGTAACCTCTTACTAATTTCCACTTCTATAAGTTTAGTCTTCTTTTTGTCTCCAGTTTGCATAAGATCTTCAATAACCTCAGCATCTAGAACAATCTCTTCAAGATTATGATTTATGCCTTGAACTTGAATGTGATCATGTATAAGCTTCATGGTTTGTGCACCTAACGCATGCCACAATAGCCGACCTGTTTCACCGGAAGCAGGCCTTACGGATTCATATACTTGTGATAACCACGTATAATCTTTTTGGTAATTATTCAGTATTGGATCAGGAGATACTGCCTCCCACATCTTACTTAGAACTGTATAATCGCCAGCAAATGCATCACGTTTTTCATTTGTATTCAGACAATCTTGTGCTAGTAGAAGACCCTCATAACCACTTATAGATCTATCAATACCATGAAAATGTTTTAAACATGTATCAATTGCACCTTGTAGTTCACCTTTTATCTCACTAAGATTTGTGATGATGCGACGCATACTCGCATCATCAAATTCGAGAGCTTTTGCAACATCGTCGAAAACTCCAAAGTAATCAACGATAAGACCATAAGCCTTATCTTTATAAATACGGTTGGTACGACAAATTGCTTGCAAGAGGTTGTGATCCTTCAATGCTTTATCGAGATACATACACTGAAGAATTGGGGCATCAAATCCAGTTAGTAATTTTGCTGTAACTATTAAAAATTTAAGTGGATGCTCTGGATCTCTAAAGTTATCAAGGAGTTTTTCTTGCTCTTCTTTACTAAGTTCGTATGCCTGTTTAAGCCTAGTGTCTTCTTCCCCTTTTCCTCCAGTAGAAATAACAACAGCACTTACTTCAGGAGATAAAATTTTATCAAGTTCTTGTTTATAAAGATCACAAGCATAGCGATCGGGTGTTACGATCTGTGCCTTGAATCCTTGAGGGTCAACTTTTTCTTGAAAGTGTTTTACAATATCTTTTACAATCATTTCAATACGAGCTGGTGATTTTAGAAATGCAGACATTTTGGCTGCTTCCTTTACTAGATTTGTTCGGTCGTCTTCGTTGAGATGCTCAGTCATCTGATCAAACTCGGCATCTATTAAATCTCTCTCAACGTGAACATCTAAAAGACGTGGTTCAAAATGAAGAGGAAGTGTAGCATTATCTCTGATAGAATCCTGGAAAGTATATCGAGTCATATAACCTTGATCGTCTTCTTCTGCACCGAAAGCCCAAAAAGTATTCTTTTCTGCTTTGTTAATAGGGGTACCAGTCAAACCAAAGAGGAAAGCATTAGGTAATGCATCACGCATTTTTCTTCCAAGATCACCTTCTTGTGTACGGTGTGCTTCATCAACAAGCAAAATAATATTTTCTCTGTCATTCAAAACCCCGCCTGCTTCTGCAAATTTAAAAATCGTTGTAATGATAATCTTACGAGTATCTTTAGCTAATAGGTCTTGTAAATCGGAACGATTATCGGTAGAAACAACATTTGGTATTTCTGTCGCGTTAAAAGTTCCTGTAATTTGTGTATCAAGGTCTACTCGATCAACCACAACAATTACAGTAGGACTTTTTAGTTCCTGAGAGCGACGTAGTTTCTGAGCGGCAAAAACCATAAGAAGAGATTTACCAGAACCTTGAAAATGCCACAATAAACCTTTCTTAGGTCTCCCTATTTTTACTCGATCAACAATAAGATTTGCACCTTCTATTTGTTGATAGCGTGCGATTATCTTAATACGTTGTTTTCTTTTATCAGTTGCAAATAATGTAAAATTTTGAAGCATGTCTAAAACGACCAACGGACTAAGTGCTGCTAGGGACTGTTTCATTTCTGAAAGCCCCGCACTACGACCTAAAACACTACGCCAAGGACCCCATAACTCAAGAGGCATGCGAATAGACCCGTAGCGAAATGTCTTACCTTCAGTGGCAAAAGAAAATACATTGGGTACAAAGAGCTGCGGAATAGTATTTTCGTAATCATCATGAATATCCATTGCTCCATCTAACCAAGAGATTGCTGGTCGAACTGGTGTCTTGAATTCTCCAACTACCAAAGGAATACCATTCACTAACATAACTAGGTCAGGGCGTTTCTCAACTTTTGAACGAACGGTATATTGGTTTGTAATAATATATGTATTATTTTCTAGATTATCAAAATCTATAAGATTAACAGAAACATGCTCATTGTTTTCACCAAATGGCATTGTCTTATCTCCTCTCAACCAAACAGAAAATTCTTCATTTGCTCTAACTAATCCAGAAGTACCAACTGAAAGAAAAATTGCACGTATTTTATAAATAACCTCGTCTGCTTTACTTGGGTCTTCGGCTATATCAGGATTGAGTCGTATTAATGCGTCTTTGAGTAAAGACTCTATAAGAACGTCTGTACTTTCTCTTTTTAGTTGCACAGATGGCACATATTTCCAATCTATTGAACTAGGTTGGAATACGTCCTCTGATGCACGATATAATGGATCTTTAATAAACTCAGGATTTATTCCAGTAAGTTCATTTAGTATAAAATGTTCAGTTGTGTTTATTTCATTAAATGTCATAAAGAATTGTTTAGAATGGTTTGTCTCATGCTTTTTATATTATTAAGTAAATCATTAGTTTGCAATATAGCCTTATCAAATTCACTCAAACGACCGGCTATTTTCTGTTGTTGACCTATAGGGATCTTGGGAATCTTTAACTTTGGTAAACTCTGCATATCTAAGTGTAAAACAGTAGTTCCATTGGAATGAGCATATAAGTAATTATGTGCCCAATTAGTTTTTAGCAGATAATAAAGAAAATTGGAACTAATAGAATCAGAATTTGGAATCAGTTTGCAACAATCCATACTTAAAACTACTTTCTCAGCGAGTTGAGGTGAAATTACTGGATATCCTACAACATCGCCATTCCTAGTAATATCCGTAACTGCAATGATTACATCACCTGGATTAACGAGATGTTTCTGTTTATATTCTCCCCCATAATATTTAATTCCATCTAAATTAAAACCACCAAATTTTTCAAAACAATTTAGATTGATCATTGGGACACCCGATGAAGAATCCGTGTAATCTGTACTTGAATACGTAAGCCCCTTCTCTATAGAAATAATATCTCCCAATGAAAAAAAATCTTTATCATTAGGTTCTTGAATAAACTCAGTTGCAAGAGCATTTTGTGTTTTTAATAGGTTATCATATTGATTATGATAACTAGTTTCTAATTTATCAGTTGACCACAAGATTTCTGAGAGTTTCTTTTGAATATACTTTGGTGGAATGGAAAATTCTTGTTGTTCAAGAATTTTCCATTTTATCGTTGGAGACAAAGATCCTTCAGAAATATCAATGGCACGACTCATAAAAGCATCGGAATGAATAAAAAATGGAAAAAAGTCTGGATCTATTTCTGCCGGATTAGCACGTATCACCATTGCATGCGCTGAACATATACCATCAAATTCTGCAATAGAAGCTTTTCGCTGATAAGCCCGTCTTTTTCCAAAAATAATATCGCCTTTATAAACACGAAGCTTAACCCCTTTTACATCTGACGGAGTTCCATATCGACGTATGTGAATTGAATCAGGGTCCAAATGTTCAAGCCCTACATAAATTTTTGCGTCAGTCATGCTTGGATCAACACGTTCAGATATATTTTGTGCAATGTCGCCAAATTTAACCACCCTCCAATCAGAGCGATCTGGTTTTGTAAAAAGATTTTGAATTGTATTATTTAATTTTTTCATATTTTTGGGTCTTCTAAAACATTTAAAATATGCTGGGTTTTTTTTCTTAATTCACGACTACTAACAGACCAATCATCTATGACGCTATGTATTTTTCTTTTTGAGTCACTGTTATTTATGCTTGATATATATAAGGGAATATTTAAGTTTGAATTTTTACTCAAGATTTCGTTGTTTTCGACCACCTTTGCAAAGTTTGGAATATCTTTAAAGTTTATAAATGATTCGTGAATTTTTTTAATATGACTCTCATCTAAAAAAGAGAAGGCGCTCTTTCTACTAACTTCTTTTACGGCGTTAATAAAGATAACTTTACCTTTTCTCTCTTTAGGTTTATTCCAACGACACACCAACAAACAAGCTTCCATTGGAGAGTTATAAAATAGATTCGGACCAAGACCAATTACTGCTTCAATAACGTCATCTTTTAGCATTTTTTCTCGAAAAATTTGCTCAGTGTCTCGAAAAAGTACTCCATGTGGCCAAAGTACAATACTACGACCGTTTTTTTGATCTAGACTTTTAAGTATATGTTGTTCAAAAGCATAATCTGCACAACCCTGGGGAGGGGTTCCATAAATATTTCTTCCGTAAGGATCACTTGTCCAAGCATCGCGATTCCAACGTTTAATCGAATATGGTGGGTTAGCAAGAATAACATCAAATGTTTTAAGTTTGTCGTTTTCAAGAAATTTTGGTTCAGACAAAGTATCTCCTCGAACAATCTTGAAATCTTCAATGCCATGAAGAAACATATTCATTCGTGCGATTGAAGATGTCATTAGATTCAATTCTTGCCCGTAAATCTTAAGTGTTCTGTGTTCTTTATTTCTTTCTTTTAAATGATTAACACAATTTAAAAGTAACCCTCCAGAACCACAAGTTGGATCATAAATACTTTCACCTGGTTTAGGATCCATGATAAGCGTCATCAAATGTACTACTGTGCGATTGGTGTAGAATTCTGCAGCTGTATGACCACTGTCATCAGCAAATTTTTTAATAAGAAATTCATATGCATTACCTAATTCATCGTTGGGAACATTCTGTATGCTTAATTTTTGCTCTGAGAAGTGCTCTAAAAGATCCAACATAATTTCATCTGTTAGCCGATCTTTATTAGTCCAAGAGGCATCACCAAATATTCCGAATAATTTATCTTCGTTAATTTTTTCTATTTTTCGAAGAGCTTTTTGTAGAGCATCTCCAACATTTACAGTAATTTGCCTAACATCTTTCCAGTGTGATCCTTTTGGTATTTGTAAGCGATGATTCTCTTCAAACTTTGCAAATTCTTTATCACCGCCAGAATCTTTCAAGGCTTTCTCATATTCTTCGTCATAAACGTCACAAATTCGTTTATAAAAAAGCAATGGAAAAATATACTGTTTATAGTCACCAGCATCAATCACTCCTCGCAATAGAGTAGCTGCTCCCCAAAGATATTTTTCTAAATCTTGTTGCTTAATTGCCATATTAATTTGAAATTAAAGAAAATTCTATTAAGCGTTTTCTTAGATCTGACTCCGATTTCCAAACCTCTTCTAAGGACTTTTTTAGGGAAATAGTAGATTCCTCTACAGAGGGTAGATTTTTCTCAAGAGCTTTATCAACATAAACTCGAATATTTAAACTCCCGTCATTTGTTGCGATTTCTTTTAAAGTCGCAATCTTTACATGATCTTTGACATTTTTGAAATCTGAATACCATGAATAAATTTGGTCAGTATGAATCTTTTCAAGGTAGTTTTGTGCCCTCCCAATTTTAATTTGATCAGACGCATCAATAAATAAAACTTTACCCTTTTTATCTGATGTCTTATTTGTGCGAAAGACAAGAATACAAGCAGCGATTTGTGCTCCGTAGAAAATATTCGAGCCCAATCCAATAACAGTTTCAAGAATATCCATCTCTAAAATTTTCTTTCGAATCTGACCTTCGCGACCCTTACGAAACAACGCTCCATGAGGTAAAACAACCGCTATTCGTCCATTGATAGATGACATTGATTTAATCATGTGTTCTACCCAAGCAAGGTCCCCATTTTCTGTTGGAGGAACTCCGGCAAAGTTTCTATCGAATGGGTCTTTTATCCATAAATCATCACCCCACTTCTTTAGAGAAAATGGAGGATTAGCAATTACACAATCGAATGTGGAAATTTGGTCTCCTTCATAGAAGGCAGGTGAACGAAGAGTATCTCCCCTAGCTATCTTGAAGTCTTCTACATCATGAAGAAACATGTTCATTCTCGCAATTGAAGAAGTAGTGAGATTTTTTTCTTGACCAAATATCTTTAAAGTTCTAGCGTCTTTACCCTGAGAACGAAGATATTCGACACATTGAAGAAGCATACCACCTGTCCCACAAGCAGGGTCGTATATAGATTCTCCTTCTTTTGGGTCAACAATGCGTCCCATAAGTTGAACAACTGTTCTCGGAGTATAAAATTCTCCAGCTTTTTTATTTGTTAAATCAGCAAATTTTTTAATAAGATACTCGTAAGCTTGCCCTAACATATCAAGATCAACCGTACCGTTCGCTAGTTTGTAAGTAGAAAAATGCTCAATAAGTTCTATGAGTAAACTATCAGGAAGTTTTTCTTTATTAGTCCATTGAGCATCACCAAAAATTCCATAAAGAAAGTCTGGATTTGCTTTTTCAATTTCACGAAATGCATATAAAAGTTTAGCTCCAACATTTTTCGTTACAGACCTAACATCTTTCCAGTGACAACCTTCTGGGATAGCAAATCTGTGAAATTCTGCTAACTCTGCATAGTTAGTATCACCACTAGATTCTTCTAGGGCTTTTTTATATTCATCGTCATATACATCGGAAAGACGCTTAAAAAAAAGTAACGGAAAAACATATACTTTAAAATCAGCTGCATCAACTGGACCTTTTAATATCCATGCTGCTTCAGCTAAATGTTGTTCAAGTTGTGGAAGAGTAAGTTTCATAATAGATTAATCAGTTAATTCCTCAACTGTTTTTTCTAGAGCATGCGCAATTTTTAATACTGTATTAATTCTTGGATCAGGAGTAATACCACGTTCTATTTTAGCAATAGTGTGATAATCCAAACCGGTTCTTCTAACCAGCTCACTTTTAGAGAAGCCCTTTTCCTTTTTAAACTTCCCGATATTTTTCCCAAGTTTGGAAACTTTTTGGTTTTCTTTTTTGTTTATCATAATGGATAGTTTTGCCTAGCATAATTATACCAAATTATAAAAAATAATCAAAATAAATATGGATAAATATTTCTTAATAAATAAGTGAAAAGTTATCAACTAACCCTCTCTGGACTCACGGAAAGGGTTGCGTCATTAATGTATATAGTCGAATTATAAGGATATTAATGAATATAAATATGGAACAAGTAAAACAAGGGTTTTCAGGGGCTCAGGTAGCCCGTGGAGAGAAAGTAGCTGATGTAGTAATCAAATACTGCCTATACGCTCGTAAAAGTAGTGAGGCTGATGAGTTACAGGCACTTTCGATAGATTCTCAAATTAAAGAAATGCTGGAACTAGCCAAACGAGACGGCTTAGACATAACAGAAATTAGAAGAGAAAGTCACTCAGCCAAAGCATCTAGTACACGACCAGTATTTGCTCAATTATTAGAGGATATTAGAAAAGGACAATTTAATGGCATTCTTACTTGGGCACCAGATCGCCTATCAAGAAATGGTGGGGATTTGGGAGCATTAGTAGATTTGATGGATCAAAAACTTTTAATAGAGATACGAACATATAGCCAGAAGTTTACTGACTCTCCTAACGAGAAATTCCTGTTAATGATTCTAGGATCACAAGCAAAACTTGAGAATGATAATAAGGGAGTAAATGTGAAGCGAGGATTGAAAACTAGAGCCGAGATGGGATTATGGCCATCTGTTGCACCGACAGGATACATGAATGAAAAGATAATCGGAAGAGAATGTTATGTAATGGTCGATCCAATACGTGGACCAGTTATCAAACAAATATTCGACAAAGTTGCATATGATAAATGGAGTGGAAGAAGAATATATAAATGGTTAGTTGAGGATATGAAATTTAAAACAAAGAATAATAAAAATCTTAATTTAAGTACAATTTATAATATTTTAAGAACACCTTTTTACACTGGAACCTTTGAATATCCAAGAGGTAGTGGAAACTGGTATAAAGGTCAGCACACTCCCCTGATCACACAGGAGGTATTCCAATTAGTTCAAGAAAAGATAAATGAGGAGACTAGACCGAAAACAAAATTCAAAGAATTCACTTTTGTAAAACTAATGGTTTGCGGTAAATGTGGTTCGGGTATTAGTGCGATGGAAAAATCAAAGAATATAAGTGATGGTTCAGTGCATACTTATATTTACTACAGTTGTACAAGACATAAAGATCATAATTGTACGAATCCATATATAAGAGAAGACCAGCTCTTAATTCAACTGGAAGAAATTATAGACAAATTAGATATTAATCAACTTGGAGCAAGACATATCATAGATAGAGAGATTGAGCGACACAATAAATTACGATCGAATGTATTAGGAATAAAAGATGAGAGAAAGGTAAAAGAGAAAGAGATTGATGTTAAAGCATACGCAAAATACCTTCTCAAAGAAGGTACTATTTATGAAAAAAGAGAATTATTAGAACAACTAAAAAATAAAATTATACTTGAGGATAAAAAAATAACGTTAAATTAATAACCTATACTTTGTCTAATCTTTAATAAATACTCTTCTGCCCTAACTGTAAGTATATTCTCAACAACAGTTCCTTTGTCTATTAAATTTTGAAACATAGTATCTGCAAAACTTAAATTATTAGCTTTCACATAATACAAAAATCCTGACCAAAAATAAATCTGAACTTTTAATGGGAATTTATCTAAAATATTCTTATTAAATTGGCAAACTTGATTTGCCATATCAACGTCATTGGGTCTACTTTTTTTACTTAATCTATCACATTCTGTTAGAGCTTTTGGATACTCACCTAACCATAGATGTAGAAATATTTTACTATATAACCACTCCTTATTGGAAGAACTTTTTTTAGCTTTGTTTAATGTTTGTATAGCTTTTCTGGGATCGCCTTCGCCTTCATTAAAATCAACAATGGCTTGTTTTAAAAGAACTGAATAATTATCTTTATCATATTTTAAGGCAGTTGATACATTTTCAACAAAATCTGCTGTTATTTTATAATCATTTTTAATAAAAATACTATCAGATAACAATGAGCATTCTATAGATATTATTTTACCTAAATTTTTTAAATTTATTGATGGTTGAGGATTATTCTGAACTACAAGATATAAGGATTCATGAAGTTTTCTCGCGATATTTGCATCACCAGACAATAAGGCCGCTCTTCCTGTAATATAATTAACAGCTAAAAAAAGTTCTGATGATCTCAATTCAAAAGCATCATATTGTAAACCCGTTTCAAAAATTACTTTATTTTTAAGTAATTCATTAAAATCTCTAACTAATAAAACTTTTTGCACCTCAGTTATAGGGCTATGAACAACCATAGCTCTGAGCGCAAAGATGTAGTGCTCTTTCAATTGATGATCTCTTCTTTTCACATTACCCCAAACAATAAATTGAGCATTGGTCTTTTTTAAAACATTACCAGCATCATCAGTTGTATTAATATTTTCTGACTGATGGTTTTTTAAAACAAGAATATCAAAAGGTAATCCTTGATCAATTATTTTTTCTCTAAAAGGTAATAAAAAATCTTTTTCAAAAAGTTTGTAATCTTCTTTTGTCTCAACATAAACTGCAATTACTACCCCCAACTTTCCACCATGACGTTTAGGATATTTGAAAGAATATATAAACCATCCAACAATAATAATCAAGCAAATTATTGTTACTCCCAAAGCATACCACTTAAACCATTCATTCGATGGAAATAATTTATACAATCCCAAAAGCAAGACCCACACCAAAAAAAGACCACTGAGTAATCCATACCATTTATGAAAATAATTAGTACTTAATTTAAATAATTCTTCCTCAAGGCTAAATTTATTCATGATTTATAAGAGTTCAGCAACAACTAGAAATTCTGTATATAAGCCCTTAAAAAATTAATAATTATAACCTAAAGGTCTAGTACCGAAATCTTTTAATTTGTAAGCGTGTCGGTCTATAAACCAACCGCTGACTCTTGGGTGCCTACTGGGATTTGAACCCAGACTGAGAGTTCCACAAACTCTAGTGCTAACCATTACACTATAGGCACCATAATTTCACCAAACACTATAGTAAAGTGATGTTCTTGTTATACCAGAAAATG